>OIZL01000062.1_pt1 | contig 94582 bp, 80 predicted proteins | sample 1588541 | NCBI WGS metagenome assembly OIZL01 (sample SAMN03283285) | human gut metagenome | biome: human-associated habitat; material: feces | host: Homo sapiens | place: Peru | collected 2012 | reverse complement strand
ACCATGAGAAAACTTGTGATCTTTTGCTTTGCCGTCTGTATGACCGTGCTTTCGGTACTATCCCTGTTCAATTTTGCACAGGACGCAGAGGAAAGCATGATACTGGATAAGCGGGCGGTAATCCTCGAAAAGCCGGAGACATTGAGCAACCGCGAATTTTTGGGACAGATAGATACTGCACTCGGAAAGATCGGCGCAGACATTATGTACCGCTACGCGGAGCTGGATGGGGACAAGCCACTGTACCGCTACTATAAGACCAACCATACCGACAGCTTTCTTTCCGTTTCTACCGGGAAAGGGAGCGTGAGGCTGGAATCGGACGAGTTCTTTTCCACTGCAAAGCAGCCGGGAGCTATGGCGCTGCATCTGTCCTCGCTGTTTCAAGATACCGCCATCTATCCACTCATGCAGGCGCAGCAGCATGACTTGACCGCCGCGACCTGGTATGTGGCGGAAGGACAGCTTGACGCGGTGCTTCATGCGCTGAAAGGCTTGGGCTATTCCGTAACAGCAACCAACGAAAGGCTTTTGTCTACCAAACTGCCGCTTTATTTCCTGTTCATTCCCGCCTTTATGCTCTGCGTCAGTATCGTATTCTACACCCTGTCCGCAGGCAAGAAAAATGTGCTGAAAAAAATGGAGGGCTATACCACGGGGAATATCCTGCTGGGGGAGATCAAAGCCTTTGCCCCTGCTTTGTGTCTTTGCTTTCTGCTGATTTTTGCCGCCGCCATGATTTGCGCCGTGTGGCTTCATCCGGTGGCGACCTGGCAATTTGGGCTGTTCCTGCTGGGGGATTGTCTGTGGCTGCTCGTTCCTCTGATACTGGGCATCCTGCTCTCCCTGCTGTTCCTCTCCGGGCAGCGCAGCGCGGAGTATGTGAAGGGCAAAGTTCCAAAGCGCGGGATCTACATTACAAACACGCTTGCGAAAGCTGCTTTTCTAATCTTTATTCTATTCTCTCTCACCATTGCCATGCGGAACATCACGCAGATCTACAACACCTTCCATGCAGCGGAGTTCTGTTCGCAAAAGACAAAGGGCTATGTGACTGTCCCTCTGAACAATGTTAATTCCGGTAGAGCACCGGAGGGCGCGGATTATCTGGCGTTCTATTATGCCACAGTGGATCGCTACAATGGAATACTCATGGCAGCCAACGATTTTAATTACGACCTGTTTGAAGGGAAAATGCTGGGAGAGGCATACGGTCAGGATTATGCCCACATCAACCGAAACTACCTTGCGTTCAACCCCATCTATGCGCCGGACGGGGAGCAGATCGGTGACGCTCTGCTTTCCGATACCCATGTGAATATTCTGCTTCCAAAGTCCAAGGAATACAGGCGGGATGAGGTACGGGAGCGCGGCGCGAGCTGGGGAAATTCCGGGGATGTGAATATTGTCCTCTACGATGATAAAGCGTCTGACATATACTCCTATAACGCCAGCACAGGGCTTGGGGGCAACGGCGCTCTGCCCGCGCCCATCCTTGTAGTCAAGGAAGGTGACCTGCTGGACGGGCTTTTCATCGAAGCATGGTGTTCACAAGGGGCGTATTTCCTCTATGTTCCCACCGATGATCCATATGCGGAGCTGCTGCCCATCCTGCGGGAAACGGGTATTGACGCGGCGACCGTTTCCACACCGACCGTCGCCGCCACCTTTGATAAAATGCTCCATCATCTGACCTATATGCTGATGATTTGGGGCGTACAGGCTTTGGTGCTGCTGATCGGGCTGTTCTGCCTGATCTTATTCGGCGCAAGGCTCTACTGCGACAATTACAGGGACAGGATCGCCTGTCGCCTGATTGAAGGGCATTCCCTTTTGAGCTGTATTCGCACCCATCTCGTGCTGACGGTGCTGTACTATGGGGCGGTAGCGGCAGGGCTGCTGCTCTTAAAGCTCGCCATCGAGCTTGACTACAATATCCTGCTGGGTACGCTTCTCGCGGAGCTGCTGATCACGCTGCTTGCTTGCGGCAGCATTGCCCGGAAGAACCTCTATCAGATTGTGAAAGGAGCGGAAGCATGACTGCCATTACTTTATCCAATATCAATAAACGCTTCGGGGAAAAAGTCCTGTTTCGGAATTACTCGCTGCATATTGAAGCCGGAGAGTTTGTCGCCATCAAGGGCGAAAGCGGAGCCGGAAAAACAACGCTCCTGAACATCATAGGACTGCTGGAAACGCCGGACAGCGGCAGCGTCACCCTCTGCGGCGCAAGAAACCCGTCCTTTTCCTCCCGCGCTGCGGTTCATCTGCGGCGGCACAAGCTGTCCTACCTGTTTCAGAATTACGGACTGGTGGACACCGACACCGTGGAAGCCAACATGAAGCTCGCCACCCGGTTCGGTAAAGCAAAGGGCAAGGCAGAGAAAGAACGCATCGCGGATGCGCTGGCACAGGTGGGGCTTTCGGGCTATGAGCGTCGTAAGGTCTACACCTTGAGCGGCGGTGAGCAGCAGCGGGTGGCGCTGGCAAAAATCATCGCAAAATCCCCCGACATTATCCTTGCGGATGAGCCTACGGGCAGTCTGGACGAGCGCAACCGCAGCTATGTGATGGATATTCTCAAAGAGCTGAACCGACAAGGAAAAACCATTGTTGTTGTGACACATGATCCCTATGTGAGCGATTGCGCCACACGGCATATTGCGCTGTGAGAGGAACGCCAATAGGGGCAAATATCAAATAAATGTTCTGCAATCTGCCGCACGACGGCAAAAGAAAAAAACCGTCGTGCAGCAGACATCTTTTCACGCCCCAATGATAACGCGGCGGTTTTGAGAAATCAAAGCCGCCGCGTTTTGTCATGCGACGACATTAAAGACATGGCGGCATAAAGGAGGCTGCCGCCATGTTGCATTATCATTATAGCCCCTAACAAGCGGGGATATTGCTCAAAAAAAGTGTCTTTTCGTTAAGGGATATTTCTGACTGTGTAGATGAACACACATATCACCATATAGCGGTATATATTTCCTTTATAGCGCCCGGTTGCATTTTGCAATCGGGCGCATTTTGCTTCTCCAAAAGTTTTTTTGAAAAAGTTTTCTTTTTCGGTTGGCATATTCACGGCTTCGCCGTGGAGGGTTGCCGAAAGGGGATAAATACTAACCCGCCCCCGGGACGAAAGGGGGTGAGAACATGGATTACCCTAATCGGCTGGAATGGCAAACGAGATGTGAGTTTAATGCGTACTGCAAACGCGCTTTACGCAATGAACTGATTGACGCTTGCCGAGAGCGAAAGCGTAGGCAACTCCGCGAAGTGGTCTTTTCAGACTTGACCCCGCAGGAAGAAAGGCAGCTTTACACCGTTGACAAGTATTTTCAAGACGGCAACGAAGAAGCCTTTTGCGCAGGAGGCTTGAAGATTACTGCAAAACTGCTTGCCGAAGCTCTGCACGCCCTGCCGGACGAAAAAAGACAAGCCGTATTGCTGTACTACTTTTTCAACATGACCGACGTTGAAATTGCGGAAGCGATGAAGATCCCCCGCAGCACAGTACAGTATCGGCGCACAAGCTCTTTTGAACTGCTGAAACGATATTTGGAGGAACGAGCCGATGAATGGAACGATTAGCAACAATTCCGATGAACGCGGCTTATTACCTTACCCGGTCATTTTAGCCGCGACGAAGGGCGACCCCGACGCTATGAAACTTGTCTTGCAGCATTACCAAAGCTACATAGCCCACCTGTCTATGCAGAAAATCCGCGACGAAAGCGGCAATACCTATTGGGGCATAGATGAGGACTTGCGGGAGCGGCTGCAAGCAAAGCTCATGCGGGCTGTCCTTAACTTCAAGGCAGATTAACGCAAAATGCAAAGCGTCCCCCTTTCCGCTTTGCGCGTTCAATCTGACCTTGACCCTGCTCCTTGACAAAGAAAGCGGCGCAAGATAACGGCGGCGCAGTATAGGGCAAATCGGATACGTCCCTTTTGCGCCGAGCCATACGGCGGGTGCGCCATGACTTCCCCCCATCGGAGAACGTGCGACGAACACCGACGCCGCAAAGCGAGCTGGCAGCTTGCGGGCAACGACGCGCAGAATACATAATGATACTCCCTTACAGCCACAGTCCGAGCGTTCAAAGCGTCGCAGGCAATGGGTAGGGCTGCATGAGAACCATGCAGGGGTGAAACTCCCGTGAGGTTGTGCTAACAACCGTCCGATTAAAGCCCCATTTATGAATCAAGACCTTTTAGCCATTACCACGAAAGGGGGTTATCTCATTGGCAAAAAAGGAAACATCAAATCCCACTGTGCCTGTGCTTCCCATGCTCAAAACGGTTGAGCAGATGAGCCGGATCAGCGGCATAGGGGAAAACAAGCTACGCGAGCTGATGGATAGCGGCGAGCTTGAATATATACAAAACGGAAACCGCCGTTTGCTTGCCGACGCTGCTATTTGGGACTGGTACGAGAGGGCAAAGCGAAAGGTAGCTCCCCAAAACCAGGAGGGAGGTAAGTAGCTATGGCGGTATCATCAAGAAAGGTTCAGAATAAGCGCGACAGCAACGGTGTTTTGACTGGAAAGGCAGGTACCGTCTATGACGTAAACATTAAATACACCGGGCAGGACGGGAAAAAGAAATCCTACGCAAAAAAGGGCTTTGCAACCAAAAAAGAAGCGACGCAGCATGAAGCTGAAATGAAAGCAAAGCTCGCCAATCCCATTTACAGCCCGGTCGTTGCTTCACAAGGCAAGCAGACCGTCAAAGAGTATTTGGAGGAATGGGTAGAAAACCACGGCAAGGCTAACTTGCGTCCAAGCACCTTTGCGGGCTATAAGAGCCATATTCGCAATCATATCGTGCCATATATCGGTCATGTGCAGCTTAACCAACTGACCCCGGCGATGCTTGATAATATGTTTCAGCAGCTATTTGACAAGGGCTTATCCAATAGCACCGTTCGATACGCGCAGCGCATATTGAGCGTATCAATGGAACACGCCCGGAAGTACCGATACATTGAACATAACCCCGCCCGCGACATTATAACAAAGTTCGGCAAGCAAGCGAAAACGCCTGATCCGTACACCATTGAGCAAATGCAGACCTTTATGAGCAATGTGATAGGTACGGAATGGGAAATGCCTGTTGTGCTTGCCGGAATGTATGGGCTTCGTATGAGTGAGATTATCGGATTGCGGACAACAAACATCGACCTTGAAAAAATGCAGTTCGGCGTTGTAGAGCAAATGCCCTTCAAAGTGCCGCCGGGAACAAAGACCATTACGGAAATGGCACCGACAAAATCCAATGATCGTATTTTGCCGATTACCGAAGAAGCATTGCCGTACTTCCTGCGGCAATTTGATTTGATTGCACGGCAAAAGGCTTTGACCGAGGCGGGCGGTGGGGTGTACTATGATAATAAGCTCTTTATTGCAAAGCCTGACGGTTCGCCGCAACGCAGAGATAGAATGTCGGCAAACTTCGGACAGCTTATCCGACACCTTGAAATGCCGCATATCCGCTTCCACGATTTACGTCATACGGCAGCTACCAATATGCACCAACTGACGGGCGACTTCTACACAGTTGGCGAGATTTTGGGGCATACATTAAAGGGCATTGGTATATCCCTTGGTATTTCCACAAACCTTGAAGCGGTAACGGCACAGTATGTTGATGTGCGGCTTGAAAGAAAACAAAGCGTACTGCAAACCTATCATAAAGCCCTGCAACCGAAAACAACCGTTACAGGAAAAGAAGCAGGGCAAGAAACATCGAAGAAAGCGAAAAAGAAAAGCAGCGAAATGGAGCTATAACGGCAATATCTTTTTATAGCTCCGCGCTGCTTTTCATAGCTTTTTAGCAGTTCCGGGCACCATTGGGGCACCACAGCATACATCTTTCTTGTATAGTGTGTATGATGTGGAATGAGCTGGGCACCATAAAGCGGGGCACCAAGGGCACCATTTGAATTGTTTTCCCCAAAATAGATGCTGCCCGAACAAAAGAAAAAGCCTCGAAAACATAGAGTTTTCAAGGCTTTGATGGCGGAAGCGGTGGGATTCGAACCCACGTGCCCTTGCGGACAACTGCATTTCGAGTGCAGCTCGTTACAACCACTTCGATACGCTTCCATGTATAAATATTCACTTTTGGGGACCAATCACATGATTTCGAGTGCTGCACGATCGACCACTCTGACATCTCTCCGAATGCACCATAATCGGTACGAAAGGTATTATAACAGTTTCCTCTCGTATAATCAAGAACGAATTTCATATATACGAAAGCGTATTGTGTTAAAGAATTTCCCTTAATCTCATAATAGTTTGATATTATTTTCATATTGCGGTCTTATGCTCCTGAAGAAAATTATAACGGCTTGACACGGAAGCCATATGTCAATATAATATAGAATAACAAATGGGATATACACCGTTGTATATGTGTTGATTTTCTATGCTGCAAATAAGAAAATCGCACATGTATGACAACCTCCGGGTAATGCCGAGAGGAATTTTAAGAAGTTTGGGGTGAGAAAATGGCAGGATATCTTATAAAGAGAGTCCTGATGGCGCTGCTGGCGCTCCTCATTATCACTTGCGTCACGTTCGTGGTAATGAACCTAGTTCCGGGAGGTCCTTTCCTCAGTGAAAAGGCGCCTTCTCCGGAAGTGCTTGCCGCTTTGGAGGCAAAGTACGGTCTTGACAAGCCGTTGGGAGAGCAGCTCGTTAATTACCTGAAGGATCTGCTTCACGGCGATCTCGGTGTTTCATTCAGAATGCAGAAAAACCGTCCCGTGACTACGATCATTGGCGAAATGTTTCCCATTTCCGCAAAGGTCGGTGTTTTCGCGGTTCTCAACGCCGTGATACTGGGCATACCGCTCGGCTGCCTTGCCGCCTATAACCGCGGAAAACCAATCGACAGCATATTGCGAGTCATCATGACTCTCGGAATCTCAATACCAAGCTTTGTCGTTGCGACACTTTTGCTTGTACTTTTCAGCGTTAATTTGAAGATACTCCCCGGAACAGGCCTTGCAAGCTGGAAGAACTACCTTATGCCCTGCTTTGCGCTTTCGTTCTATCCTATGTGCTATATCGGCCGCATGACGCGTTCGAGCATGCTCGACGCCATAAACGCCGATTATATCAGAACCGCCCGCGCAAAAGGCCTCCCTTCACGCAAGATTATATTCAAGCACGCGCTTCGGAACTCGCTAATACCCGTTGTAACATACATCGGTCCCATGACCGCGTATATTCTCTCGGGCGGATTTGTGGTAGAAACGGTGTTCTCGATACCCGGCCTCGGTCGTTACTTCATCCAGAGCATACTTAACCGCGACTATCCAATCATCATGGGAACGACGATATTCCTCGCGGCATTCGTCATAATCATGAACCTTCTCGTAGACGTGCTTTATAAGGTCATTGACCCGAGAATATCCCTTGGCAGCGGAGGTGAAGCATAATGAAAAAGAAACTGCTCTCAATGCAGCCCGATATTGAACCTATTCTCAAAATGAACGAGCCGTACACGCCCGTTCCCGAAGACTTTGAGAAGGCGGCGGAAAGCGAAAAAGAAAGCTTCATAACGAAAGCAAAGTCCGTTTCCTACTGGGCCGACGCGTGGCGCAGGCTCAGAAAAAACAAGGTCGCCATGGTCGCGCTTGTCGTGATAATAATGCTTTTCCTGTTTGCATTCATCGGTCCGCTGTTTACAAACTACAGCTATTCCATCCAAATGCGCGGCGAAGAGAATTGGCCTCCTTTCTGGGAGAAGCCCTCCGACAGCGTGCTCAGAAAAGCTGAGCAGGACGGCGTCACGTTCAACAAATGGCTTCATCCGCTCGGAACGGATAACCTCGGACGTGACAATCTCACGCGCCTTATGTACGGCACGCGCATATCGCTTTCGATAGGCATCGTCGCCACGCTCATAGTCGTAATAATCGGCTCAATAGTCGGAAGCATCGCGGGTTATGCCGGCGGAGCTGTAGATGTCGTAATAATGCGTATAACCGAAATAATCTATTCCGTGCCCGATATTCTGATAGTGCTTCTGTTAAGTACGGCGCTTAAGGCGACTCTCACCGATTATATCAACAGCAGCACCGGTTGGTGGCCGCAGTTTCTCAATACGCTCGGCGGCAACCTCGTCGGAATATTCATAACATTCGGGCTTATATATTGGGTAAGCATGTCGCGCATAATCCGCGGACAGGTTCTCATGCTTAAGCAGCAGGAATATGTTACAGCGGCGCGCGCTCTCGGCGCAAGCAGCGGGCGCATAATCAAGCGTCACCTGCTCCCCAACTGTATCGGACAGCTCGTCGTAACAGCGTGCCTGCAGATACCTTCCGCGATTTTCCTCGAATCATTCCTTTCCTTCCTCGGAATGGGCGTATCCGCGCCGCTCACGAGCCTTGGCTCAATGGCGTCCGACGGACTTTCGGGATTGTATACGTACCCATACAGGCTTGTTGTACCTGCTGTTATACTGAGCGTGCTTATTCTTTCATTCAACCTATTCGGCGACGGTCTGCGCGATGCGCTCGACCCGCGCCTGAAGAAATAAGGAGGACGAGCATATGGAAGAAAAGAAAACAAAACTTCTCGAGGTAAAAGATCTTCGCGTATCGTTCTTCACTCCGGCAGGCGAGGTAAAAGCCGTCGGCGGAATATCGTATGATCTCAACGACGGCGAAGTAATGGGTATAGTCGGCGAGTCGGGCAGCGGTAAGAGCGTCGAAGCCTACTCGATAATCGGGTTGTTGCAAAGCCCGGGCAAGGTCGTCGGCGGAAGCATACTTTTCGAAGGCGAAAATGTGCTCGAGTTCTCGGAGCAGCGCATGCGTAACTTCCGCGGCAACGAAGTAAGCATGATATTCCAAAACCCGATGACATGCCTGAACCCCGTATACACCATAGGCAATCAGCTCATCGAAGCGCTCCGTTGCCACAACGCGGAAGTCACTCACAAAGAAGCGTACGACCGAGCGCGCGAAATGCTTGAGCTTGTCGGTATACATGACAGTGCTCGCCGCATGAAGCAGTACCCGCACGAACTTTCGGGCGGTATGCGGCAGCGCGTTATGATAGCTATGGGCCTCATTTGCAGCCCGAAGCTCCTCATTGCGGACGAACCGACGACAGCGCTCGACGTCACAATACAGGCGCAGATACTTGAGCTCATGAAGGACATCCGTCAAAAAACGGGCATGGCTATCATATTTATAACGCATAACCTCGGCGTCGTCGCTGACATATGCGATAAGATTTCCGTCATGTACGCAGGAAAAATTGTCGAGCAAGGTTCGGTAGATGAAATATTCTACAATCCGTCTCACCCCTATACGAAGGGTCTGCTCCGCTCAATGCCCCGCGTCGATGCAGAACAGTATGAACGGCTTATTCCCATCGAAGGCACGCCTGTAGATATGCTCAACCCACCGGAGGGTTGCCCATTCGGTCCGCGCTGCGAACACTGCATGAAGGTCTGCCTGAAGCACAATCCGCCGAACATAAGCATTTCCGACGGACACACCGCTGCGTGTTGGCTGCTCAGTATGCCTAAAAAGGAGGGCGAATAACATGGAAGAAAGAAAAGCGCTCATAGAAGTCCAAGGCCTGAGGAAATTTTTTCCCGTAAAGAAGGGCGGCTTCAAAAAGACATATGTTCAGGCAGTCGATAACGTATCGCTGACTATACAAAAGGGTGAAACGCTCGGCCTCGTGGGCGAATCGGGCTGCGGTAAGACGACGCTTGGCAGAACCATCCTTCGTCTGTACGAACCGACGGCAGGAAAAATCATCTATGACGGTACGGATATAACAAAGGGTAAAATGCTTCCCTACCGCCGAAAGATGCAAATAATCTTTCAAGACCCCTCGGCCTCTCTTGACCCGCGTATGACCGTCGGCGAAATCGTTGGCGAGGCGATAGACATACATCACCTTGCGTCGAATAAAAACGAGCGACGCGAATTGATTGAAGATCTTCTCGACAAGGTCGGCCTCAATACCGAGCACTCGAACCGCTACCCGCATGAATTCTCAGGCGGACAGCAGCAGAGGATAGGTATAGCGCGCGCGCTTGCCGTTCGTCCCGAGTTCATCGTCTGCGACGAGCCGATATCGGCGTTGGACGTATCCATACAGAGTCAGATAGTCAATATGCTCGAGGACATGCAGGCGGAACAGGGTCTGACGTACCTTTTCATTGCGCACGATTTATCCGTCGTACGCCACATAAGCAACAGAATAGGCGTAATGTATCTTGGGAATCTCGTCGAGCTGGCATCGAGTTACGAACTTAACAAGCATCCGCTGCACCCATACTCAAAGACGCTGCTTTCTGCCGTGCCTGTTCCCGATCCAAGGGTGAGCCGTGAAAGAAAGCGCATTGTCCTTGAGGGTGACGTGCCCAGCCCCATAAACCCGCCCGCGGGCTGCCGCTTCCATACGCGCTGTCCGTATGCAACGCCCCGGTGCTCCGAAAGCACGCCCGAGCTGCGCGAAGTCGAGTCCGGTCACTTTGTGGCCTGCCATCTCGTTTGATGCGCTGCGAAATAATCATTCGGTTGTTTTGCCTAACGGCAATTTAATAAAACAACAAAAAATCAGGGAGGAACAACAATGAAAAAAGTTCTAGCAATCATCATGGCATCGGTCATGGTACTGGCGCTTGCCGCCTGCACCGGCACAACCGTTGACAAAGACTTCGAGCTTAACGTCAACTTTGCATCGGAACCGCAGACTATCGACCCCGCGCTCAACAGCGCAGTGGACGGCGCAGTCATGATCAACCACATGTTTGAAGGTCTCTACAAGTGGGTAGACAACGGCAATGGCAACGCGACTCTGGCGCTTGGCCAGGCGTCGGACGTTCAGGTCAACGATGATAAGACCGTCTACACGTTTACCATCCGCGAGGATGCAAAGTGGAGCGACGGTAAAGCAGTCACGGCGAACGATTTCGTATATGCCTGGCAGCGCCTCGTAGATCCTGCAACAGCAGCAGACTACAACTACATGGCAGACATTCTTCTCAACGCAAACGAGATAATGGCGGGCGAAGCCGATAAGGCCACCCTCGGCGTAGAGGCTGTCGACGAGCACACACTCGTTGTCACGCTCCACACCCCCTGCCCCTATTTCGAGGAAATCATGGCTTTCCCGGCGCTCATGCCCGTACGTCAGGATATGATTGAAGCCGGCGGCGACCAGTGGACATTCAGCATCGATACCTATGTCGGCAACGGCCCGTACAAGATGGAAAGCTGGGAGCACGGCGCAAACATCCGTATCGTCAAATCCGAAACATACTACGACTATGCGAAGCTTGGCCCGAAGGCCATCAATTTCAAGCTGATGGACGACGCTAACGCAATCTACGCAGCATATCAGTCGGGCGAGCTCAACTTCATTGAAGAAGTCCCGGTGGCGGAGATACCCGCTCTGCTCGAGTCCGGCGAACTCGGCATCGATCCTTACATCGGAACATATTATGTATGCTTCCAGACACAGAAAGCGCCGTTTGATGATGTCCGCGTGCGTAAGGCATTCAGCCTCACTATCGACCGTAACTACATCGTCGAGCAGATCACACAGACAGGTCAGGTTCCCGCAACCGGATTCGTCCCGAGCGGCATCAACGATGCCCAGGGTGCATCGGGCGACGACTTCCGCACAGTAGGCGGCGACTACATGGATGTAAGCAAAGAAGCTTATGCCGCAAACTGCGAAGAAGCTCGCAGGCTTCTTGCCGAGGCGGGATATGCAAACGGCGAAGGCTTCCCCGTTGTCGAATACCTCTACAACACAAGCGAGAGCCATAAAGCCATCGGCGAAGCGCTCCAGCAGATGTGGCAGACAGAGCTTGGCGTAACAGTCAACCTCGTAAACCAGGAGTGGAACACATTCCTCCAGACGCGTAAAGAAGGTAACTACTCCATCGCGCGTAACGGTTGGATTGCCGACTACAACGACCCGATGAGCTTCCTCGACATGTGGATGACCGGCGGCGGCAACAACGACGCTCAGTACAGCAACGCAAAATATGACGATCTAATCAAGCAGGCTAAGTCGACAAACGATCCCGCCGAGCGCATGAAGCTCATGCATGAAGCAGAGGATATACTTATGGGCGAAGATGTCGTTCATGCGGCAATTTACTTCTATACCAACAAGCATATGTCCCAGGGCTTCAAGGGCATGTACTACACGCCTCTTGGATACTACTTCTTCACATATGCTACACCCGCTAAGTAAGCGACAGTAGCTTAAACGGACTACAAGCTCGGCACACGCCGCGCCGAGCTTGTGATTGTCGAAAAAGTGGCTAAACGCCACTTTTTCGAATTTTTACGGGTTTTGCCTCTCGCTTTCGCTCCCGGGCGGCGAAACCCGCAAAGCACGAAAACCTCCAGGTTTTCATCCGTTCTGACGCACACGTCGTGAGAGCCGGATTGAACATAAGGGGCTGCGGCCCTTATCAACCCCAGAGGCCGAAGCTCGGCACGGTACATGCCGCGCGCCGTGCTTTATTTTTTCAAAAACAGCTCAAGAGCTTTTCATAGTCCTATTGAGCACGTTAAGCTCAGATTTATTCCCCATTTGCGCTATACGTCAGCAAATTAGTTTTAAACGATAATCTTTGCCTGTTTTGGGGCATAATACGTTGCGGTGGCCTATATCCGCTGTCACCCGCGTCCCGTGCGGCGCATACAATGGATTATGACTTTCGGAGGTGTAAGCAGTGCGCACATACTCGATAGGTACTCTCGAATACGACATCGATATGGGAAAGCTTATGAACAGGCGTCTAAAACAGTTCCAATGCATCTTGGACGTATCGAGCGACGAGTCAAGGCGCAGCGTATCGGTCGAAATTGAGGCCGCAAGAGACGCCGAGCTTTGGATGTGCGCCGCTGCAGAGCTCGTTTCAAAGGATATAGCGCACTTTGAAATGGCGCGGATAATCAACAATTTTTTGATACCGACAGGTCAAAAGCAGCTTGCTCTCCCGCAGGCAGTAAAAAGCGCGCGGAGACTTAAAATCAGCGGCCGCGTGCGGCGCATGATAGCAGAGCATTACAAGGAGTACGACCACTTAAATGTCGAAGGCTTCGTGCGTTTCAAAATGCGCGATATACTCGACGCTTGGGCGCTTTGTGCCGACAGAGCCGTTGAGGAGATAATTCTCCGCAGCGAATACCTCGAACTCATGGACGTTTTGAGTGAATATGTCCGCTCGCAGCCCCCCAAAATACGATATATAAGTGTGATACTTCACCCTGACGGAAGCTGCACGCTGACCGATGACAGCGACTCGCGTATCGATTGCGCCTCGTGCAGCGATGATAGTGTTCTTAGTCTGCTCATAAGCCTTGCGCCTGAACGGATAACCGTCTACGACCTCTCAGGTAATAGCGACTCTCTTCTTTCCGAAGCGCTTATGCGCGTATTCGTTGACAGAGTGCACTTTTTTTAATGCCATATTTCACATTTTCGACAGATTTATTACACATTGCCTCATATAAATGTACCTCGCATATGTGATATACTTTTGATAAGATTCGGTAAAATCTCGGAGGAGTATTATGCTTTCGCACTACAGTGTAAAAAGACCGCTGACCGTAATAATGATAGTAATTCTTGTCATTATTCTTGGCGTTATATCATTCACAAACATGACGACGGATCTTCTGCCGAATATGGATTTCCCATACGTCGTAATGTATACCACTTTTCCCGGCGCAAGCCCCGAAAAGATTGAAACGATGGTCACAAAGCCGCTTGAATCTGCCGTTTCGACATTGAGCGGCATAGAGTCGGTGCAAAGCGTCTCGTATGAAAACGTCAGTTTGATAATCATCGAGTTCTCATACGGAATCAACATGGACAGCGTTCTTATCGAGCTTTCGAGCAGAGTCGATCTCGTCAAGGCAAGCCTCGATTCAAATGTAAGCACGCCCGTCTACATGAAAATTAACCCCGACATGCTGCCCGTAATGGTGCTTAGCGCAGGTGTGCGTGACATGGATGAAATAGCAGCGTCAGACTTCGTGACAGAAAACGTGGTCCCTGCAATCGAACGCGTTAACGGTGTCGCTACCGTATCTACGGCGGGTCTTTTAATGGAGGAGATACGCGTAACGCTCAATTCTTCTAAGTTAGATGCTTTGAACGACAGGATACTCGGCGCTGTAGATTCAGAGCTTTTGGAGGTTCAAAAACAGCTTCGCGACGCTCGCAAAGAACTCGAAGAAAAGAAAAAGCAGTTTGAAACGGAAAGCAAGCTGCAGCTTGACGAACTCAACTCCGCCGAAAGCGCCGTCGCGGATGGATACGCGCAGATTAACGAAGGCTATGCACAGCTTGACGCTACATACGCAAGCCTAACCGCACAGCTCAACGAGCTGAAAACGAAGCGCGCACAGCTCGCCGACTTAATTGACGGCGTAAATAACATGGAAACTCTCGAAAACACGCTGCGCCTTGCCGAGGCTGCTGTTTCCGAAGCCGAAAAAGCCCTTGAATTTGCAAGAAACGAAATTGCAAAGCTCGAAAGCAGGCTGTCCGCTCTTCAGGCGCAGCTCGATGAGCTTGAGGACACCCCCGAAAACGCCGAGGCTCGTGCAGAGCTGATGGCACAGATTGAAGAGCTTGAATCCCAGATAGCGCTTGCGAATGCGGCTCTTAGCATAGCGCAAGGCCGCTTTGAAGAGCTTAATGCGCAATATGAAGCACTCAAGGCGCAGTACGAAGCACTTACTGCTGCGCTTGACGCACTCGGAAATCCGGATATCGCAGAGCTTGAATCGATGCTCGCACAAGTCGACGATGGTATTGCACAGATTGAGGACGGCCTTAACCAGGTAGCCGCTGCGCGCGCGGAGCTTGATGCCGCGAAAGCGGAGCTCGACGAAAACAGTCAACAGGTGTCGAGCGGCAAGGCAAGCCTTCAGAGCATGCTCCGTTCCGCCGCAAAGCAGATATCGGACGCGGAAGCAGAGCTTGAAAAGGCAGAGGCCGATTTTGAAGCTGCGCGTGATGAAGCCTACGCAAAAGCAAACATAGACGGAGTCATCACCCCGTCTATGCTTAACGGAATACTCCTTGCCGATAATTTTTCGCTGCCTGCGGGCTATTCCTATGACGGCGACATACGTTATCCCGTCAAAGTCGGCGAGCCGTTCACAGATGTTGACGAGATAGCGTCGCTCGAGCTTTTTACGCTCCCTATAGACGGTTTTGAGCCGATACGAATAGACGACATCGCAGACGTGCAGATAACAAATAACGCCGGAGAATCGTATGTTCGGCTTAATGGCAATAACGCGCTAATGATTACTGTAGACAAGCAGAGCAACTATTCGACATCGACCGTTTCAAAATCGATTCAAGAGGCGCTTAATAAACTTGAGGGCGAATACGAGTCTCTGGAGCTTGCCGTTCTCATGAACCAGGGAGTATATATCGATATCGTAATCAATTCCGTCATTTCGAACCTGCTGCTCGGCGGCGCGCTTGCAATAGTCATACTGTTTCTGTTTCTCAGAAGCGGCCGCGCTACATTCATAGTCGCCGCAAGCATACCGATAAGCCTCACGCTCGCCGTAGTGCTCATGTACTTCACCAAGGTCAACCTAAACGTACTGTCGCTGGCAGGGCTTGCGCTCGGTGTCGGAATGCTCGTCGATAACAGCATTGTAGCTATTGAAAACATATACCGTCTGCGGCTTGAGGGCGTACCTGCCGCAAAAGCAGCCGTGGAGGGCGCAAAACAGATATCGGGTTCTGTATTCGCCTCTACGCTGACCACTGTTTGTGTATTTTTGCCCATAGTTTTCACCGACGGCATAACAAAGCAGCTTTTCAGCGATATGGGGCTTACTATAGCATACTCGCTGCTCGCGAGCCTTATTGTGGCGCTTACGCTTGTTCCCGCGCTGTCATCGACATTGCTCAAAAACAAGACTCACAAACAGTCCAGATACCATGATAAGTTCCGCGATGCTTACGGCCGCGCACTCAGTTTTTCGCTCAAACATAAATGGATAGTTTTCGCCGGAGTATCGCTGCTGCTTGTGCTCAGCATAGTATGTGCGCTTACAATGGGCACAGAGTTCATTCCCGACTCAGACTTTTCCGAAATAATGGTTACCGTTTCAGTTGATTCGGATGTTACCACAGAGCAGGCGCGTGAAATCGCCGATACGATTACCGATAGAATACTGGCAATGGAGAGCGTAAACTCCGTAGGCGTGTCGCAAGGCTCGTCGTCGGGTTTAAGCCTTGACAGCGGCAACGGGCTTAACATGTATGTAGTATTGAACGATAAGCGCAAGGTTACCAGCATGGAGGTGTCCGAGAATATAGTCGCCGCCGCTTCCGACCTTGATTGCGTCGTTTCGGCGAACACAGTCATATCGCGTATGACAAGTTTCTTGGGCACGGGCATAGAGCTTGAAATACGCGGCGACAGCATAGACGAGCTCAAGCGCATAGCAACGGACATCGCCTCCGAGCTTGAGTCAATCCCGGGCACATACAATGTTTCTTCGGGCGTCGAAAACGCTGCGGTCGAGCTCAAGGTTGTCGTCGACAAAAACAGCGCGCTAAAATACGGCCTTACCGTTGCACAGGTTTATCAGCAGCTTTCAGCGGAGCTGTCGTCGGAAAGCACAGCAACGACCGTGACGCTTGACGATAAGGATTATCCTGTCATAGTCGCAAAAGATGAAAAAATGCAGCTTTCATACGACAGGCTCATGGACTGCGAGATTGTCGGCACCGAAAACGGCAGCGAAGTCAAGCTAAAGCTCAGCGACATAGCTTCGCTCTCGGAGGAAATCGGTCTGCCGTCCATACATCGCAACAACTATGTCCACTATATCTCCGTCACTGCAAGCGTGGATGAATCGCACAACGCCGGTAAGATAAGCAGACAGATTGAAGGATTCATCGAGGATTACGACCTTCCCGACGGTTATACCATAAGCGAAAAGGGCGAGAATAAGCTCGTCTCCGACGCCATCAATGACGTCATACTCATGATTGCCCTTGCGATAGTGCTCATATATGCGATAATGGCTGCGCAGTTCCAATCTCTGCTGTCGCCGTTCATAGTGATGTTCACAATACCTCTGGCGTTCACGGGGGGAATACTGCTGCTTTGGATATGCGGCTTTAACCTCAGCATAATAGCGTTGCTCGGTATGTTGATACTGGTAGGCGTGGTTGTCAATAACGGCATAGTGTTCATTGACTTCACAAATAGACTTCGCAAAGACGGTATGGAGCGGCAGGATGCACTTATCGAGGCGGGCAAAACGCGTATGCGTCCTATACTCATGACGGCGCTGACAACAATACTCGGCCTCATAACAATGCTTTTCGGCCTCGGCACCGGAACCGATATGCTCCAGCCGATGGCGGCCGTCATGATTGGCGGTCTCACTTATGCAACGGCGCTGACAATGTTCGTTGTGCCGCTGCTCTACGATATAATGTGCAAAAAGGCGCCAAAGGTGGTAGATGTGGGCGACAGCAAAGAGGAATAGCTCCTTCTAAAATATTTTCAAGGAAATACCGTAAGGCGAAATGATTTTTAATCTGAAATGCCCCGCGCAGTGTGTGCGCGGGGCGTAAGGTTATAAAGCGATTTATTTTATCTCCTCAAGGTCCTTATATGAATACTCGCGTATCTCAGGCGTACCGTCGTTCAGCGTCACCTTTACCTTTGTACGTTCCGTTATGACGTTGTTTTCAAGCACCACGCCCGGTCCGTCGCAAGTAGAAACTTCTTTACCTATGCACGGCATCAGCTTCCTCATGCTCTCGTAGCATTCCTGCTCATATTGCAGGCAGCACATAAGCCTGCCGCATATTCCCGATATCTTTGTCGGGCTGAGTGAAAGGCTTTGCTCTTTCGCCATTTTTATCGATACGGGCACAAAATCGTTAAGGAACGCATTACAGCATATTTTTCGCCCGCAAGAGCCGTATCCGCCTATAAGGCGCGCCTCATCGCGGACGCCTATCTGCCTTAGCTCAATGCGCGTCTTAAACACTGAGGCAAGGTCCTTCACCAGCGCTCTGAAGTCAATCCTTCCATCGGCAGTAAAATAGAACGTAATCTTACTGCCTGAAAATGCGTACTCAACGCCCGAAAGCTTCATATCGAGTCCATGAGCGGCAATCTTTTCCGTGCATATATCGAACGCTTCGGCTTCCTTCTGCCTGTTTTGTGCGTCTTTTTCCTTGTCCTCCTGCGTTGCGACCCTTATTACGGGCTTCAGCGGAGATACAATATGCTCGTCATCCACCTCATGCACCTCGGACACGGCCGTTGTAAACTCGGGCCCCTGCTGCGTCTCTACAATAACATTGTCGCCCTCATGTATTTCAATACCGGCAGGATCAAAGTAGTATACTTTTCCTCCCGTTCTGAATTTTATATCAATTACTGTCTGCATTTTTCCTCCGTTCACCGCGTCAGTCCAACGGCTGTGCGGCAATTATTTGAGCCGTGCTGGCAATGAGCCTGTCAAACGCGGCGCCTATTCCGTATTTCATATCGATACGCCCAAGCGTTTCGGTAAGCAGCTTAATAATATCGCCTATTATCGAAATTGTAAAGCCGTCGTCAGTCAATCCGCCGTTTTCAACGGCATTTTCAAGCATTTTGCGCATGTATGCCAGCATGTATTCGGCCGAGTTTCTTGCGCTCTGTCTGTCTTTCGAAAACGCTTTTACCGAGTCAAAAGGCATTTCACTCTTTAAGATTGCCTTTATAAACATCTCGGCGTTATCGCATAGCTGAGCAGCCTTGCCGTCGGAGCAAAGCCTCCTCGCTCTGCTCATGCTCCCGTCGGCATACGGCGCATATTTTTCAGCGCACTGCCTGTCAAAGCCTTCCAGTATAAGTGCGTTCAGTATATCTTCGTCATTCATCTGCGGCAAGCGCAGTTTTGTGCAGCGCGAACGTATCGTCGGCAGCACGCCCGACTCCGTGCCGCTCAGAAATATCACCGTTCCCTCCGGCGGCTCTTCGAGCGTCTTCAGAAGAGTGTTTTGTTTTTTTTCGTCAAGAAGCTGAGCATCCTTCAAAAACACGACGCGCATCCCGTCCGAAAAAGTGCGCATGGGCAATTCTGCCTGCATCTGCCTTATATCATCTATCGTAGCTTCGGCGCAGTTTATATTCCAAAAATCAGCGTATGAGCTTATGTCGCGCCTCTCGTCGCCCGTGCAAAGCAATGCTGCCGCACGCCTTATCAAGTTCTCCGAACGCTCGGTATCCGGGGATGACACAAAATAAGCGTGAGAATAGCTCCCCCGCTTTATTCCGCCGAGAAATCTTTGGCTGAGAACATCGAGCGCGTGATCCATCAGAATTTGTAAAATCCCTCCGCATCCACGACAAATACCGTAGCTCCGCCGAGCATAACGGGCACCGGTGCGCTCGTCGCATCGGCAAAGCCATGCATCGTCGTCGGAATAACCATGTATTCCTTACGCACGCTTGACTTCTCCTTTATTACGCCGAGCGTCTCTTCAAGCCTGCTGTTCTCGACACCAATCATAAGTGTTGAATTTCCGCCGCTCAAGAAGCCGCCCGTTGAAGATATGCGCGTACAGCTTATATTATGCTTTATAAGCGCTTTTATAAGCCTGCGCGTGTCATCGCTCTGCACAATTGCAAAAATAAGCTTCATGGTCATAGCCTCCACTTGGTTTATTCGTATAATAAAAGCTCCGTGAGCTCTTCTACCGTGTTCACGGTATACGTCGGAGCGCATCCGTCAATCTCGCCCTCCGGCGCGTATCCGTATTTCACGCCTATCGACGCTATCCCCACCGCCCTTGCTGCGTCGAGGTCGTAAAACCTGTCGCCTATCATTACAGTCGAAGCGTCAAAGCCTATATCTGTCGCCGCCGCCTTCAAAAGCTCCGTCTTTTCGCCGCTGCCGTCCGGCAAAGCTCCGCGAAGATAGTCAATGTACGTCCACAGCGCAAAATCCTCCAAATGCTCACGCGCCGTTGACTGCTGTTTAGAAGTTATCACGCCTATGAATCGTCCGCTGTTTTTGAGCGCCCTCAAAAGCTCGGGCACGCCGTTAAACGGCTTTACTATGCCGCGCGCTATATCCGGCATTATCTCCCGGTAAATGCGTATCGCCTCGTCGAGCGTATCCCCCGAAAGGCCGAGTATCCGAGAAAAGCCAAGCTTCAGCGGCGGGCCGATAAGCGCCATCTGCTGTTCGTCATTTATTGGCGGCAGGCCCATTATCCTGAGCATTTCGCACATCGACCGCTTTATTCCCGGCGCCGTATCAATAAGCGTACCGTCAAGGTCGAACAAAACTTTTGTATACAAGTACGTCGCCCTCCGTATAGATTATATATCTTTTTATTCTTTTATGCAAGACAGCATATTCGAACTCATGCCGAAAAATTTGGCTCCGAGCCTCATCTGCCGCTGCACTTCCCGTACGTCAGTCTCTAGTACCGTTTCTGACGGCATGAGCAATGCCACACCCGGCGGATATATGCCAAAGGCGCGCGAAACTCGTCTGCCTACGGCGCTTTCCACGCATACATCTTCGCTTTCCGCAAACATTGCTTCGCCTATATCAAGCGGCGTTGTGCGCTCTCCAAGCGGCTCATAGACGATTTGCGGCATCGGCTCACGCTGAGGAGCATCGCCAAGCGCATTGATAAGCCTGTCATACCACTCGTCCTTGTCGAGCGGTGATGTTATGCAGACTATTTTATCGCGGTCAGCCATCTCGACATATACATCTTTGCTTTCGAGAAATCGTGCAACGTCAAATCCGCATATTCCTCTGCCGCGCGTGTCAATTGTAAGACGCGACGCATCTTTTACCTCGGAACGTTCGCCAATGCTATACCCATGAAGATCGCTTATGCGTTCGCGCACTCGCTCCACTCTTTCTATATGCGCTTCAAAATCAAGACCTTTTGCGCATTCAAGCGCGTATTCGAGCGACCTCATGAGTATATACGATGGGCTGCTGGACTGTACCATATTAACGCATCTTTTAAGTGCGCCGTCGTCTATCCGTGAACCGAATCCGCGGCAAAGCACCGCTGTCTGCGTAAGCGATGGCAGCGTCTTGTGTACGCTCGTCACCCATGCATCTGCATATCTCGACGGCGTTTTCGGAAAACGCGGAGAGAACGCGAAGTGTGCGCCATGCGCGTTGTCCACAAGCAAAAAAGCGCCGTGCTTTCTTACGGTCTCAGATACCTCTTCTATATCAAGGCACACGCCGTAATAATTCGGATACGTTATGAAAACTGCGTCGCATGGCTCAGCAGTAAGCGCGCGGTCTATTTTTTCGGCGCTCAAAACTCCGTTTGCATCGGGAAACACGGGCACTGCCGTATCGTGAGCAAGCGCGAGCGCATTTATGGCCGACATGTGGCAGTCGCGCCCCAAGAGCACGCGTTTATTTGTGCCTAATGCCAATATCATTGCAAGTATTCCCGTTGTTGAGCCGTTTACAAGCAGGTGCGTATTCTCGGCGTCTAGTGTTTCCGCCCAACGACGCTGAATATCGGCAACAGTATCTTCGGGCGATGCAAGATTGTCCGAAAATGAAAGCTCCGTTATATCCGATTTGAAAATATCGGCAAAAAAGCCGACTCCGACGCCCTTATGTCCGGGCATATGAAAACGTGCCGCACCGCTGTTTGCATAGCGGTCAAGCATTTCGCCAAAGCCTCCCTCGGCGCTCATTGCTCGAGCCTCTCTCCATCCGCCGCCTTTTCTGCAGCCGCGTTGCATTCGTCTGTTTCAAGCGTGCCGTTTATCATGGATTGCAGCAGCTCCGCCATACGTTCATCCGGGTCGAACATCGCCATATGGATGACGCCGTCACGCTCAAAAACAAGCGTGTGCAGCGCGCTTTTTTTCTTTCGAGAATAGCGATGATGCTTCACGTTTTCGCAGCAGGAATCGTATGCTTCACCCGGCGCAAGCACCGCCCGAAGTTCGCCGCGCGTTACGCGTTCTATAACCTTGCCCTTATCGGCTACGCCTTTTTGCACTATGAATGTGCCTATCTCCTCGGGCAGCTTAGGCGTCACGAGCGTGCAGAACGCCTCGTCCATATACGGTTCCGGCTGCTTAAAATAGAACGTGTAGCTGAATGTCGATATACGCAGGGTGTATGTAAGCACACATAGCAGCGCGACAGCTCCAAACAGTATATATTGCGTAACATTCGCGCCTAAAAAGTTATCAAACAGCTTCATAACATAGCCTGCTGCAAATATTGCCGCAAGCACCAGCATTACAAGTATAAAATCCTTTAGCGGCGACGATTTATCGCAATCCTGTCGGTACATAAATAACCTCGTTTTTGTTTTATACTATCATCTCACCGTCTCAGTGTCAATTTTTCACGGACTGTGCTTAACGTATGCAATAATTCTCACAATAACAATGTATAACCTCATATCTATCGGAAATACTTGCGTCATAGTAATATACCGGAGGTAAAATAAATGTGTGCATCATTTTTGGACGGATTTCTTAAGGGGGCGGCTATCGATCTCGGTACGGTAAGTACGCTCATTGCCATAAAAGGGAAAGGCATAGTGCTTCGCGAACCGAGCGCCGTAGCCATCTCAAATATGTCAAGAAACGAGATAATTGCCATCGGCAACGCCGCTCCCAAGCTTCTCGGCCGTACCCCCGGCGGCATAACAATAGTTCATCCGCTTAAAGACGGCGTAATAGCCGACATGTCGCTCGCCACGGTAATGCTCACAAGCTTCATGCAGCGTGCGCTCGGCAAGCGGCCGAGTATATTGGGGCTCAACACAGTCATATGCGTTCCCGGCTGCATAACGAACGTCGAAAGAAACGCCATTGAAGAGGCCGCCCGATGCGCGGGAGCAAGGAACGTATTCATACTTGAAGAATCGCTTGCGGCCGCAATAGGCGCGGAGCTCGACATCTACAGCGGCGTAGGCTCAATGGTTGTCGACATCGGCGGCGGAACAACAGACGCAGCCGTCATATGCTACAGCGGCATAGCCTCCGCACAGTCTGTGCGCATAGGCGGAACGCATATAAATGAAGCAATCATCAATTATATTCGTTCCCAATTCGGGCTCATAATCGGCGATAAAACCGCCGAAAATCTAAAGCTTATGACGGGATTGAACTGCTTTGGCGATACACGCATGATACGCATAAAGGGCCGCCGCATGGATACAGGCCTGCCGGATACCGTAGAAATAAAGGCCTCCGATGTTTCGCGCGCCATAGAACCGACGGCCGATCTCATTGTGCGCGCAATTAAAGATACGCTCGCTTCAACGCCTCCCGAGCTCGCGGGCGACGTAATGGATACCGGTATTACTCTCACGGGCGGCGGAGCGCTCCTTGGCGGGCTTTGCGAGCGTGTGGCTCAAGAAACGGGCATCAAAACGCATATAGCCGATGGCTGTGGCGATTGCGTCATAATAGGCGCCTTGAAGATGCTTGAAAACCTTTCAGCGTTCGAGCCCATAGATCAAAACCGCTCCACCGACGGCAGCGGCCGCGCTTTTGGCGCCATATGAGTTTTTTTGCTTGATTAGGCGGTTTATAGGTGATATGCTCCATAGGTATACTGTAACAAGGAGCTATCGAAGCGCATGGAAATAATTCTTGCTTCAAAATCACCGCGCCGTCGCGAGCTTTTGCAGCTCGTCGGACTTGACTTCTCCGTCGTTCCAAGCAATGCCGACGAGTCCGCAATATTGGAAGACGACCCCGCGACGCTCGTTAGGCGCCTCGCGTCCGTAAAATGCGAAGCGGTGAAATCCGCTCGAAGCGACTGCCTCGTCATAGGCGCAGATACGATAGTCGTATATGACGGGCAGGTCATAGGCAAACCGACAGACGCGCATGACGCCAAGCGCATATTGCGCCTTTTGAGCGGCAAAACGCACACCGTCTATTCCGGGCTTTGCGTAATGACTGACGAAAAAAAACTTGTCTGCCACGATACGACGTATGTTACATTCGCCGATCTCTCCGATGAGATAATCGACGCATATGTTGCAACCGGCGACCCGCTTGACAAGGCAGGCGCGTACGGCATTCAGGGCATGTTCGGAATGTTCGTCGAAAAGATAGACGGCAACTACTTCAATGTAATAGGAATGCCCCTGCCAAGGCTGTATGAGCTAATGCTGAGTGCGGGCGTCGACATTATGAAAATGAACCGATTCTCATAAAGCCCCCGTCTTGAACGAGTGGCAGCGCAAAGCCCCTCCACGGTTTCGGGAGGGGCTTATGCCATGCATTAAAACTATTGCTTAATAGTTATCGCTCTTTATCTCAAAGTACGCCTGCGGATGTGCGCAAACGGGACAAACCTGAGGCGCGTCCTTACCTATATGAATATGGCCGCAGTTTGTGCAGATCCATACGACCGCTACATCGCGGTGGAACACCTTGTTCCCCTCCATATTGGCAACAAGCTTATTATAGCGCTTTTCATGCGAATTTTCGATGTTGCCTACAGCCGTAAAGAGATTCGCTATGTGCTCGAAGCCTTCCTCACGCGCTTCACGCGCAAACTTCGCGTACATATCTGTCCATTCATAGTTTTCACCGCTTGCCGCATCCTTCAAGTTTGTAATAGTATCGGGTATTTTACCGTCGTGAAGCAGCTTAAACCATATTTTTGCGTGTTCGCGCTCATTTCCAGCGGTTTCGGTGAATATGTCGGCTATTTGCACATAGCCTTCCTTTTTCGCCGCCGAAGCATAATACCCATATTTGATGCTTGCCTGAGATTCTCCGGCAAACGCCGCCATCAGATTCGCCTGTGTCCTTGATCCGTTAAACTCCATGAAACTTCTCCTTTTCATTTATTTTTGCATTCACGGCATATGCCGCAGAACAGAATGCTCGCCTTCTTTACCTCGCAGCCGCTGTATTTCTGTGCTGCCTCTACCGTGTCTGGAATGGCATCTCTTGCAATATCGACCGCTTTACCGCACCTTTCACATATCAGATGGTAATGACCGTCCGCAATGCTGTCGAACCTGTCCGAGCCGTTAGGCACTTCTATCCTCATCACCTTGCCTATTTTTGAAAGCTGATTTAAGTTTCTGTATACGGTCGCAAGGCTCAAGCTGGGCTCTCTCTCCTTAAGATGAGTATACAGCTCTTCTGCGGTCGGGTGATTAAGCTCGTACCGCAATGTTCTGAGAATGCCTTCACGCTGCTTAGAATAGATCACGATGCCCTCCGAATAATAATTATTATCATTCTTATTATAGCATGATTTTCTATCATTTCAAGCTATTTTTATGATTGCTAACAATTTTTTTATACACGGAAAGGCTGTTATTCCTGTCACAGGTTGCAAGCGCTATTATCGATGGATCGCCTATTCCCTGAAGAGCAAGCTGTTTTTCAAGCCATTTCTCGTTGTTTCCCGTGGCCCTCAGGTTTTCCCACATTACCCTGCCGTCGATTATTACATTCATCAATAAATACTGCTGCTCGGGCGATATCTCCATATCCTCGGGCGTAACCGGCCGCCTGTTTTCCTTCGGCAGAAAGCTTATGTCGCCGTTGAGTTCGAAAACAGCGGTTTCTATATTGCTCAGATCAAAAAAGCCCCTTGCCCGCGCATTCGACAAAAACTCATTAATGTCTATCTTGGCACGGCGCATGTTTTTTACGTTTATTCTACCATTATCATATAGTATCATAGGCTTGCCTGATACAAAAGACCTGAATTTAACAGACTTGCACGATATAGCCGCCGTCGTAAACGTCACTACGCCATATATTATGAGAGCAAGCAGCGGCTTTGTCATATCCTCAAGCTCCGTCGCCATCTCAGCGGCAATTGAGCCTATCGTTATCCCGCTGACATAGTCGAATAGACTCATTTGCGATATTACCCTGTTGCCGCGCAGCTTCGTCACCAAAAACATCACTATTATTGACGCTATCGATGCGATGCCGATTTTTATGTAATCCATTGTTAATCTCCTTTTATAATAGAATAGTTTCTCAAGGCTTGCCAAAAATATGTGTGCCGTTTGAGACGCAGTTTTTCATATGCTTTTGCTTGCGCCGAGCAGAGTCTGTGGTAGAATAAGCGGAGTAAAGAATTGAATCGAGGTTTCAATAATGCTTGATGTATTGCTTGACGCGCTGCTTGACGCGCTGAAAATGCTTCCTTTTCTGCTGGTCACATTTTTTGCGCTCGAATATCTTGAGCACAGGGCTTCGGAGCGTGTGCTTCACGCCTTCGTCAAGGCCTCGCGGCTCGGTCCGCTCGCCGGAACCGCTTTCGGCCTTATTCCGCAATGCGGCTTTTCCGTCATGGCCTCAAGCTTTTTCGCTCAGCGTGTGATATCGGTAGGCACGCTTCTTGCCGTATTCATTTCAACGTCAGACGAAGCGATAATAGTCATGCTCGGCAACGTGTCCAACATAAGCAAGGTACTCGTTATAATCGGCATAAAATCGATCGTCGCTATTGTCGTCGGATATATTGCAGACGCAATATTCAAAAATCAATCCCATGGTATAACGGAACATTCTATTATGCACGAACATGAGGAGCACTGCCATGAAGGCTGCGGCTGTTCGTGCAACTCAAAGCGTTCGTTCATAATAAACGCCCTCAAGCGCACAGTCATGGTCTTCCTTTTCGTGCTGATCTCGTCGGTAATACTCGGCGTTCTCGTGTTCCTTCTCGGTGAGGACAAGCTGCATGCGCTTTTGCTCAGCAACAGCGTGTTCCAGCCCTTTATCTCGGCGCTCATCGGTCTTATCCCAAACTGCGCCCCGTCCGTAATACTCGCAAACATGTACATGGAGGGCGCACTTAGCCTCGGCTCCGCTGTAGCCGGCTTCTGCACTGCGTCAGGCATGGGATTGCTTGTGCTTTTCCGCTCAAATAAAAACATGACGCAAAACCTTGCGATTCTTGCGGCGCTATACGCCGTAGGCGCCGTCACAGGCGTAATTGTTCAGGCAATATCCATGCTTTTCTGATTAGGAGGCCATATGAAATCAGTAAAACTCACGCGCGATGATATAAACGTGTCGCTTTGGAGCGGCGGAACGACGAGCGAAATATTGATTTTTCCAGATAGCGCAAAATATTCCGACAGGAATTTCCTTTTTCGTATAAGCTCGGCAACGGTCGACGAAGAAGTGTCTGCATTCACACGGCTCTACGGTTATTCGCGCTTAATTGTATCGCTTGATCACAGTTTTTCGCTTTCACATGACGGCGCGGCAGAAATTTTAATTCCGCCATATACCGTGCATGAGTTCGACGGCGCAAGCGAAACAGTCAGCCGCGGAAGAATAACCGACTTCAATCTAATGCTTCGAAAGGAGCGCGCATTCGGACAAATGAACGTTTTTACAAGCGACGCCTCCGTTTCGGACGACGGCGCATATCTTGTTCGCATCGTATACGCCCCGCGCGGCAAAGTGGGCGTAAAGCTTTGCGGTGCGCGCTATGCGCTCGGCGCAGGCGAAGCGCTCGTCATAAAAACGGACTGCGGCGAGCCGTTCTCGGCAGAGCTTACCATAGACGGCGGCTTTGTCGCGTCATATGCGGCGGCAGGAATTAAAGCTGAATAGTATGCTTTTGAGTCCCAAACATCAAAAAGCTGTCGCTTTATTCGCGGCAGCTTTCAGTTCAAATAATGATTCGCGGCTTTTTCGAATTACCGCGCATGTTGTTTTCAATAATGCGCTCCACCTCATTTCCGCGCACTCCGATAATCCAGCTCGTCATATTCGCCGCTGCGCACGCATGGTTAGGTATCACCCTGACCTTATCTCCTACCTTTAATTCTGCCGTTCCGTTTATCTTCACCTTTGCGACTTCTTCGGAAAGCGCATATATTGTCAGCTCGTCATGTCCCTTTATTCGTCCGTATCCAACTATCGAGTCATTCGTATGCGCCCCTTTGTCAAGCCCCAGGCATTTACTGCCGCAATCGAGCATTAGCTTGCCGTCGTGCATCGCTATAACGGCAGCAAGCACCGTCATAGCGCAGTTATCCTCTTTTGCTGCGCCGAGCGCTATTTGTATAACGTCATTATAGACGTAATTGCCCGGACGTATATGCGTTATCAGCGGCGACAGGACATCCCACTGTATAGTGGGCGTAGATCCTGCGGCAACTATTTTGGGCGCAAATCCATACTTTTTAAGTGAATTAACCGCGTCCTCAAACGCTTTGTGCGATGCATTTGCAACAGCGCCGAGCTGCGAATGCTCCGTGCAGCCGTATACTTGCCCGGGGTGCGAGGCAATACCCGCAAATTCAAGCGTGTCGCAAGCATCCGATATCCGCTCGACCATCTCTCCTGCCGCATCGGGAGCAACGCCGAATCTTCCGAAACCCACGTCTGTTATGAGCAGATATTTTGCGCGTACCCCACATTCCGAAAATGCCTTGTCGTACGCAGCCGCCGTCTCAAAAGAGTCGAGCGACAAAATAAGTCGGCGGCTTTTTGCCATCCGCACTATGCGGCGCACATTTTCCTCGCCGGCAAACGGATATGCCAGCATTATGGGCTTCCCAAGCTCCATCAGCATCTCCGCTTCATCGAGCGTACCCGTCAAAAAGCCGTCCGCACCGTATTCGAGCTGCAGCGCGGCTATATCGACGCTCTTATGTGTCTTTGTCATAGGAAAAAGCTTTTTCTCATGCTTGCGGCAAAGCTCAGAAACGCTGCGCAAATTGCTTTCAAGTATATCCATGTCCACCAAGAACGCAGGCGTCGCCAATTCGTCGATATTCATTTCGCATCCCCTTTTTTGCTTGATTATAGCATACGTCGTGGCGTATTTACGAAAAGTTTGTGCAAAATATATATTTTTCTGTTCTTGTGTGGTATAATTATACTGGTTTAGGAGGTGCTTATGAGCGATTATAGCGCATTCGATATAATTGGGCCGCGCATGATAGGTCCGTCCAGCTCTCACACCGCAGGTGCGGCGAGGCTCGGCTACATGGCTTGGAAAATAGCCGGTGGGAATGTTAAAAAGGCCGAGCTTACGCTCTACGGCTCATTTGCGAAAACCGGCCGCGGCCACGGAACGGATAAGGCTCTCGCTGCCGGCGTTCTCGGAATGGAACCCGACGATGAGCGGCTAAGATACTCCATGCTGTTAATGCAGGAGGCCGGTGTGGAGCTTGTAATAGAATACAGCGATGAGGACGTCGATGAGCCAAACACCGCTCGTATACGAATAACCGATTCAAAAGGCGAAGTCACCGATGTCGTCGGGTCGTCAATCGGAGGCGGAAGCATCGTCATAACAGAAATAAACGGCTTAAAAGTTGAATTTTCGGGCGAATACCCCACACTCATCATACGCCAGCGAGACGTTCCCGGCGTCATTAACGGCGTAACGAGCATATTGGCGCGCGAGCAGATAAACGTTGCGTTTATGCGCGTTTTCAGACATCAAAAGAGCAACGAAGCCTACATGATAATCGAAACGGATACTCAGGTTCCTGAGCGCACAAAGCAGCTCATACTTGACTGGTGTCCTGAAATAAGCGAGGTTAGAAGCGTATGAATTATTTCTTCTCTTCGGGCGAGGAGCTTTTAAGCATATGCAGGGCCGAAGGTATAACCATCGGCGAAGCAATGATACGGCGTGAAGTGCTGCGCGGCGAAATGACGCGTACCGATATAATCGATGAAATGTCTAAAAACCTCGCTACCATGCGCACTTCGATAAAGGAAGGCATAGAGGTTCATCAGTCGTCAGTGTCGGGGCTTACCGGCGAAGATGCAGAGAGACTGTATAGATACAAGTCGCGCGCACTAATGGGCGAACGCATGGCCCGCATCGTCGCATCTTCAATGGCCGTCGTAGAAGTAAACGCTTCTATGGGCAAGATTGTCGCCGCACCAACTGCGGGGTCAAGCGGCATACTCCCTTCAACTCTCATAGTATGCGGAGAAGAACGCGGCTGGGACGACTCCGCCCTCATACTCGGGCTTTTCACGGCAAGCGCCATCGGCTTTATCATAGCAAATAAGGCAACTACGGCGGGCGCTGTCGGCGGTTGCCAGGCTGAAACGGGTACAGCCGCCGCTATGGCGGCGGCGGCTCTTACCGAGTTGAGCGGAGGCACGCCGCATATGGCGCTCGACGCAGCAGCCATTGCACTCAAAAACATAATGGGTCTTGTCTGTGATCCGGTTGCAGGTCTTGTCGAATGTCCATGCATAAAACGAAACGCCATAGGCGCGGCAAATGCCGTATTGTCGGCAGACCTCGCACTTTCGGGCATATCGAGCCTAATACCGTTTGACGAATGTGTGGCGGCAATGAAAAGCATCGGCAAAGCCATGGACGCCGACCTGCGAGAAACAGCGCGCGGAGGGCTTGCCGCAACACCCACTGCCAAGCGCATCGCAAAGCAGCTCGGGCTTGCACAGACAGAATAATCCTTACATATCATTAGCGAATAACGATGCTTTTTCCTTAAATAAATCAAAAACGGTGCGGCCTTTTCAAGCCGCACCGCATTTTATCATTAAAAGCTATTTGTCATACGTTCTGCCGAGCGAGTATCCCTCTTTTTCAAGCGCCTTGAGCTTGAGCGAAAGCAATTTTATGAACTCTTCGTTACTTTCAGCCTTGTGGAGCATGTCGATAACCTTTTCCGTCACCGCCGCATTATTGCCGTTGGCAAGCATGCGCCTTATCGTGTAGACGGCCTCCAGCTCTTCGCTGCTCAGAAGCTTTTCATCGCGGCGCGTACCCGATTTATAGATGTCTATTGCGGGGAATATGCGCTTTTCGGAGAGCTTTCTGTCAAGGTGTATTTCCATGTTGCCCGTACCCTTGAACTCCTCATAAACGATATCATCCATGCGGCTTCCCGTCTCCGTAAGAGCCGTCGCTATTATCGTAAGGCTTCCCCCGTTCTCAATATTGCGCGCCGCGCCAAAGAAACGCTTGGGCTTATGAAGCGCTCCCGGATCCATACCGCCCGAAAGCGTCTTGCCCGTCGCCGGAATCGTAAGGTTATACGCCCTCGCAAGCCTCGTTATCGAGTCGAGAAGTATTACTACATCCTTCCCTCCCTCAACAAGACGCATCGCACGCTCAATCGTCATTTCGGATATCTTTGTATGGTGCTCAGGCAGCTCATCGAATGTCGAATAGAGGACCTCGCCCTTTATAGAGCGCTGCATATCGGTAACTTCTTCCGGGCGCTCGTCTATGAGCAATACAATAAGATGGATATCCGGATAGTTTTCCGTTATACCGTTTGCGATCTGCTTGAGCAGCGTCGTCTTGCCCGCCTTAGGCTGACTGACAATCATACCCCTCTGCCCCTTTCCGATAGGCGCTATAAGATCGATAAGCCTTACGGAAAGCGCATCCTTGCTGCTCATATTCTTTGTCTCGAGCGTAAGTCTTTCGTCGGGGAATACCGGAACAAGCTCCTCGAACGGCTTTCTTCCGCGGATTTTTTCAGGATCTTCGCCGTTTACCGAGTCGACATAAAGCAGTCCGAGATACTTATCACCCGCGTCGCGCGTGGGACGCGCCTTGCCCTTTATAAGGTCGCCCGTCTTGAGCGAAAAACGCTTTATCTGAGCTATGGAAATATATATGTCATTCGGGCTGGGCATGTAATTTTTGCAACGAAGGAAGCCATAATTCTCGGGCATTATTTCAAGCACGCCCTCAACATCGGAGCATTCTCCCGATGCAAGCAGCTCCACTACGCCCGGGTTAAGCTCCGTACGCGGCTCGCGCACTCCATCGGCGGCCTTCGTCATATCAATATCTTCGCCAACGCGCATAGCTGCATTTTCCGCAGGAATCTGATAGCTGTCATTGCGTTGAACATAGCCCTGGTTCTGATAGTCCTGGCGTTGGTAGTCCTGGCGATAATCCTGACGCTGATAATCCTGCTGCCTGCGCTGATAATTGTCCTGGCGCTGATAATCCTGCTGCCTGCGCTGGTAATTGTCCTGGCGCTGATAATCCTGGCGGTAATTATCCTGCCGCTGATAGTCTCGCCGCTGATAGCCGTTTCCGTAATCCTGACCGTAATACTGCTGGCTTCTCTGCTGATATCCGCCCTTGTCGCCGCGCTGATAATCGTTACTCGAGCGGTCGCGGTAATAGCCGTCATTTTGGCGCTGATCGTACTGACGGCGCGGCTGATACTGCTGACGATTGTCCCTATACTGCGCCGGCTGCTGATACTGTATTTGGCGCACATAGCTTCCGCTCATCATTCTGTCGTCGTTCGGCTGCTGATACGGCACCTCCCGCTGAATATCCGCAGGTTCCTGCTTTACGGGCTGCTGCTGAACGGTGTTCTGAGGCTGAACAGCTTCATCAGCGGACACATTCGACACGCTCGCAGCCGTTTCCGAACTCGCAGACGAATTATCCAATGCGTCCGCATTGCCTCCGGCCATGATGATGTCAACAAGCTCACTCTTTCGATATTTTGTAATGGATTTCACACCCTGAAGCTTCGCGATCGTACGAAGATCGGCCAAACTTTTTTCCTGCAATGTATCTCTGTTCACCTGTAAATCTCCTATTCTTTTAACTAACGTCCTCAATTCAAGGTCGCAATGGTTTTAGGCTTTGAACCCTAAGTGCTCGAAAGCACCTGATTGTCTTAATTTAAGGAATCTCTACGAGCAACGGGTATACATATGCAAGCATACTGCACACGTCTATATAACGTGCAGAATGGTTTGTGAGCTTATTCCGTTACTACGTACCCTACCCTGTTTAGATTTTACAATACAATCATATGACTTGTCAACACAAACAATTACCGAAAAAGCTGTTTTATTAAGAATTCGTCCCGTTGTGCGGCAGCTTTGCAAACGCGAAACGTTTTTTTGCAAAATTAAAAATTAGTGCTTGACTGCCGTCGCAACTTATGCTATCATACCAATTGCTGATAAACAGCAAGCCGACGCGGGGTAGAGCAGTCGGTAGCTCGTCGGGCTCATAACCCGGAGGTCGTAGGTTCAAGTCCTTCCCCCGCAACCAATGGCGGCGTAACTCAGTTGGCTAGAGTAGTCGGTTCATACCCGGCCTGTCATCCGTTCGAATCGGATCGCCGCTACCATATTAAAACCGTGATTTTGATGCAAAATTGCGGTTTTTTACGTGTTAGATTTCTTCTATTCTATAAATAGTTTTGATTAATTCTCAAGAAAGCATTATAATCCATTGCAAGCAAATAACTCGGGAAACATCGGAATTCTGCAGCGTTTATTTGAATAACGGTGCGCATGAACAGTACAGAACCCATCTCGAGAATCATACATAAACTGTAAATCACACTTCGCATATTTTAAGATGGTATGCGCCTAAAATATGCGTATGACGCAGCGCATCAAACGTAAAATCAATCGTGAACGGCATCCGCGCAAAGCCTGAGTATGCCTGTCTGTTTTCGCGCGGTTTTGTCGATTATGGTTGACTTTGCACATATGCGTTGATATACTAAATACCAACGTTGCGACGGCATAAGATACGGTACTCGATGACTTGAAAAGCCGGTGCTTTATGCGTTGCAATGCCGTCCGTAAGGACGATGAGGAATACCTGTGAATAAAAAGAATAGCCTCAAAAAACGGATCTTTAAGGGCATAGCCGGGACATTGATAATTGTTACCGTCGTGTCCATCGGGGCTACCGAACTGATCTGCGGTCGGATTTTTCGGCGCGCAGAGCCGCAGAAAAGCAATTCCGCGCCGGTAAGCAGTGTGGCCTGCGACGCCGACTCCGTAACATTTCAGAGCAGAGGTGTGCAGCTTCGCGGATGGCTGTACAACGTCGAGAAATCGCGGGCTCTTATCGTTATGGTTCACGGCTTCCACGACGATCAGGATTGCTTTTCGTTGCTGGTAAAGAGCTTTACAAAGCAAGGGTTCTCCGTGCTGACGTTCGACGGCACGGCTGCCGGAACAAGCGACGGAGATCGCATTGTTGGCATTCAGCAGGCGCGGTACGATACCTTGGCGGCGTTGGATTATGTAGCTTCGAGATCCGAGCTGTCCGACATACCCGTTGTGCTGTTCGGCTACAGCATGGGCGCCTATGGCGTTCTCACCGCCATGAACGACGCCGATGCTTCTCCGGCCGCCGTCATCGCGGTTGCGGGCTGTAACACTACAACGGATCTAATGGTAAGCTGCGCGGAAAAATACGTTTCCGTGTTCGCAAACCTTGGAAGACCGTTCCTGTGGATGCGTGATCGCATAACCTCGGGCGCGGATGGCGACAAAACCGCCGCAGAAGCCCTTGAGAATGCCGCTTGGCCCGTGCTTCTCGTTCAGAGCGCCGACGACACCATAGTGCCTTACGAGCTGAGCGCATACTGTAAGGGAATCGACAGCGGCAACAAAAACGTATCATGCCTGCTCGTTGACGCCGCGGGTCACGCCGACCACTTAGGTGTGCTTCCACGCTCCGACGACGGCTCCGGCCTCGAAGCTGACGAGACCGAAAAATCGCTGATTGACGATATCGTTCGGTTTATCGAGGATTCTCTAAAGCATTGATGCGTTACTTTAACGAAAGTTGGACAGTCGCAACATGCAAAAAAGCAATATAGACGGATATAGGACGCTCGACGGATTTATAAGGGCAAAGCTTGCGCGCCTTGAAAAATCCGAAAAAAGCTTTCAGGCATTGTATGAGCTGATGTTTTCCGAGCGCGAAAATACCATGTTTGAGCAAAGCGTCGGCTACAAAATAGTATACACCACTTACGGCGAATGCCGTGATTCCATAGATAAGCGTTCCAAAACCCTGTCCTGTATTCTGTCGGATCTCCCGCTTGGCAGTATAGTCGGCATATACATGAACAACAGCCGAGATTGGATAGAAATGCTGTGGGCTGTGCTCCGCTGCGGATACAGACCGCTTTTGATGAACCTTCGCTTGGATAAAATTACGCTCGGCGAAGCCATATCAACATACGATGTAGGCGCCGTTATAGTCGACCGCGACGTTGACTTCGGCGTCCGGACCATACGCTGCGAAGAAATAACTCCGTCTAACGAAAAAACGCGGCTGCAGCCGTTCGGCAGCGAGCTTCTCGTAATGTCGTCAGGGACGTCATCGCACTTAAAAATCTGCGCGTATACAGCCAAGGAAATTGCGGCGCAGATAGTCGACAGCTGCGCGATAACGCGCAAATGCCCCGCCATGAAAAGGCATTACAAAGGGCAGCTCAAGCAGCTTGTTTTCCTGCCATTTTATCATATATTCGGCTTGGCGGCGGTTTATATATGGTTTGCTTTTTTCTCGCGTACATTCGTGCTTCTAAACGATATGACGCCGCAAACAATATTGAATACCATCCGCAGGCATAACGTAACGCATATATTTGCCGTTCCAATGCTATGGGACAAAGTATATGAGAGCGCCTGCCGTACCATACGCGACCGCGGTGAAAAAACATGGATAAAGTTTTGCAAAGGCTTGAAGCTTGCCAACGCAGTCGGCGGTATACCCATACTGCGCGATATTGTTTCACATCTGCTTTTCAAAGAGGTGCGGGACAACCTTTTCGGTCCGAGCATACGATTTATGATAAGCGGCGGCAGTGAAATAAGGCCATGCGTGCTTGAATTCATAAACGGCATAGGCTATCATCTCGCCAACGGCTACGGCATGACGGAGATAGGCATAACCTCTGTAGAGCTGAGCTGCAATAAAAAGCTGCTCAACTCATGCAGTGTCGGCAAACCCCTATCATCGGTGGAATACAAGCTCGGCGACGGCGGCGAGCTCTTCGTGCGCGGCAAAACGCTCGCAAAGGCTGTCTGGCGCGGCGGCGTCAAGGCGGAGAATGACGGCGGCTGGTTCGGCACGGGCGATATAGCAGCATGCAAATCGGGGCGGTATTGCATACTCGGCAGACGCGATGATCTCGTCATTGCACCCTCGGGAGAAAACCTTAACCCAAATATCATAGAGCAGCGCCTGTATGTCCCCGGAATACGCGGTCTGTGCCTGGTCGGCATCCGCGATGGGGCGTCGGTTCAGCCCGTTGTTGTGGTCTCTGTCAAAGCGTATATAAGCTCAAAGCAGCTTCGCGATATACGCACGCAGTTACTTCAAAAGATTCACGAGTCGGGACTTTCGGGTCTTATAAGCAGAGCGGTTTTTGTTACGGACGCACTGATGAATCCAGACGACATAAAGCTTAACCGTTCAAAAATCGCAAGGCGGCTGCAAAACGGCGATATGACAGTAGCAAATCCCGACCTTCAATGCGATGAAAGCTGCGCGGAGCTTGAAGAATATCTGCGTGAATGCTTTGCGCAGGCGCTCGATACACCGCTTTCCGATATAACCTGCGAAACTGATTTCTTCGCGGACGGCGGCGGATCAAGCCTCGATTATTTCTCGATGATATCTCGCATTCAGGAAGAGTTAGGCGTTTCTCTAGTGCCCGACAACGCCGGTCAAGCGCTCGGCACCGTCGCGCAGATATCGAAATATATACGCGAAACGGACGAAAGAGGATAAAATGATCGGCTTCTTTAATGCGTTTACGAAAATAACGGGATGGCCGGTTCAGTTTATCTGTTTCCGCACCAAAACGTATTACGAGGATAAACTGCGTCAAAATCGGTGCATACGTGGGCCTGCAATACTGATATGCAATCATACATCGGTTTTCGACTACGCCGTACTGATGTTTGTTTTCTTTTCAAGAACGCTTCGCTTCCAAATGGCGGAGCTGCTCTTCCGAAAGCGCGGACTTGGCACACTGCTCAAAATGCTGGGCGGCATATATGTAGACAGAAATTCGCACGACGTGGGCTGCATAGCAAAGTCCGAGGCCATACTGCGAAAAGGGGGAATTATCGGTGTTTTCCCCGAGGGACGTCTGCCGAAGGAGGGCGAATCGCGGCCGCTTCCGTTCAAAAGCGGCGCTGCATATTTGGCGCTATCAACGGGCGCGCCTATAATTCCGGTATACACGAACGGCTGTTATTTCAAAAAGAAACGTGCTAAAGTCATCATAGGCGTCCCAATAGATGCTTCGGACTGCATCGACCATGACATGACGGAGCGCGAAAACATACAACGCGTGACCGACGCAATGCGCAAACGCGTCATTGAGCTTGGGGAGCTTTTGGATGAATATGGGGAATGAAAAGCAGAAAAACAAAAACCGCAGCTATTTCATGTACGATTTCGTAAAGGCTACTGCAGCTATTCCCGTAGCGCTGTGGCTTAGGCCGCGTATTCTTTATGAAAGCGCCGATGCCAAAAAGCGCATTCAAGGCGGCGCGTTGGTGATAGCCAACCACATCGGTTTTGCAGATCCGATAGCATTGATGGCAGCCATATGGTATCGCAGGCACCACTTCATTTGCATGAAGGAGTTTGAGGATAAATGGAATACAAAGATATTCTTTTCATGGTTTCACTGCATACCAATCGACCGTGAAAATTTCGGCATAGACTCCTTTCGGCAGATAACGGAACATCTTGAGGACGGCAAGCTCGTCTGCATGTTTCCGGAAGGGCGTATAAACGCAAGCGATGGCGACTTTGCGCCGTTTAAGGCCGGCATGGTGCTGATGGCGCTCAAAAGCAAAAGTCCCATCGTACCCGTATATATAAGCCCTCAAAAGCGCTGGTACAATCGAGCAACGATGGTCATAGGCGAATCCGTCCGGGTAGACTGTGCCGACGGCAAGCTGCCATCGTTCGATGATATAAGCAAAGCTTCGGAGCGTCTGCGCGAAAAGGAAGCGAGGCTAAAAGAGCTTTGCAAACAATAGATAAAACATCAATAAAAGCTTAACCACAGGAGGAAAAAAACAATGGAGCTTTCAAAAGAGATTTTCGCGAAGTATACGGACGCCGCAACGCTTGAAAAAATCCGCAACTACGGCACGCTCAGCGCCATGTGGAGGCATTGCTCACACGAATACGCAAGCGACATAGCTATCGTTTACGATGGGAAGGAATACGCCTTCTCGCAGCTTGACAACGACGCCGCCCATTATCGTGCCGTCTTGGCGAACGCGGGAATTAAGCCTCACGATCGCATCGGCATACTTGCGGCCAACTCCTACGATTTTGTAAAGGCGTTCATCGCCGTAACAACCTTCGGCTGCACCGCCGTTGTGCTGCCCGCTCAGCTCGATGCGCCTACGGTGTTCGGCTGCTGCATGAAACTTGGCCTGCGCGCTTTGATTTATCAAGAACAGCTTGAGGAAAAAACGCTCGTTGCAAAGGAGAAGTGCCCCAACGTAACGCTGCTTTGCGCAGCTCTCTCTTCGGAAACGACCTCCCCCATATACGATGTCAGCCCTTCCGATCCGTGCGTCGTCATGTTTACCGGCGGCACATCAGGCAAAAGCAAGGGCGCATTGCTTAGCCACCGCGCCGTAATGCAGGGCGTTGTCAACGGCTGCTACGGCTATCGCGACGTTTTTGGTCAGCGCTATCTTCTCGTTCTGCCGCTGTCGCATGTTTTTGGCCTTATCCGCAACCTTCTCACCTCGCTCTACACGGGGAGCACGCTTTTCATCTGCCGAAACAATAAGGACATGTTCCGCGACATAGCCGTTTTCAAACCTACGCTGCTCGTCGTAGTGCCAGCCCTTGCGGAGATGGCTTTAACGCTGTCGCGTCAGTTTGGCAGAAACATGCTCGGCGCCGACATGAAATATATAATCTGCGGTGCTGCAGCCGTCGCCCCCTATCTAATTTCCGAATACAAAAAAATGGGTATATCGCTTTTACCGGGTTATGGTCTTACGGAGTCCGCAAACCTTGTTTCAGGCAATCCCGAACCCGATCTCAAGCCCGAATCTGTCGGCATGCCTTACCCGAATCAGGAGCTGAAGTTTGTAAACGGCGAACTGCTTCTCAGGGGCGACAACATGATGGACGACTACATAGGCGAGCCCGATGAAAAAGCATGGGAAGACGGCTGGTTCCACACGGGCGATCTTGCTCACCTTGATGAAGATGGCTATCTCTATATTACCGGCAGAACGAAGGACGTTATAGTCCTCTCAAACGGCGAAAACGTTTCGCCTGCCGAGCTTGAGGCGCAGTTCAATGCGCTGCCATTCATACAGGACTCGCAGGTATTTGAATACGTCACCGAGCAGGGGCGTCATGTACTCGCCCTTGAGGTGGTTCCGCGCCCGGCCGAGCTTGCCAAGCTTGATGCAGGCGATACGAAGGAATTGATACTCGACGCGCTTCGGGAAGTCAACGCAAAGCTTCCCGCATACGCACGCGTTGAAAAGATAACCATACGCGACACCGATTTTGCACGGACGCCCAGCATGAAGATTGTCCGCTACAAGCTCGGACAGTGATTTTATGAAGTCCGGCTTTATCTCTTTTGCTCCTAAACAGTATGAGCGTTTGTCGGGCCTGAGGATAAAGCCGCGCGCATTTCCATACTTAGAATATGAAAGGGGAGCTTTTGCAGAGCAAAAGCAACTGATACAAAATGGAACGAAGTGAAATAACCGCACGACTGAGGGAGCTGCTTCTTTCGGCAAACATGAGCGATCCAAAGCTTATTGAAAGCTGCACCGAAGATTCGCGTCTTATTGAAGATCTTGGGTTTTCTTCCGCCGCAATGCTTTATATGGTCATCGCCATCGAGGAAAGCTTTCACATACGTTTTGGCAACGTCGGCATGGCAGACTTTAAGACGCTGCGAGATGTTGTCACCTATATTGAGAAGGCGCTTGAATGAGATGGCTTGCGACAAAATGCCGCTCGGGCGATATGGTTCGAGTCAAGATCGGCATGATCTGGCATTACGGCGTATATGCAAGCGACAATGAGGTCATACAATTCGGTATGCCGCCCGGACATGAGCCCGCATGTGCTATAGACGATATTCGTGTGTGCTCCACGGACATACAGACTTTTTCCTGCGGCGGTTTTGTCGAGGCGGCGCAGATGTCGCTTCCCGAGCGTATCAATCGGATACCGCGAAGAAGAAGCGTCGCGCGCGCACGCGCGCGCATTGGCGAAGGCGGCTACGACCTCATACATAACAACTGCGAGCACTTCGCATACGAGTGCGTTATGGGCGTAAAAAGAAGCGTTCAGGAGGAGCAGTCGCGTGAGATGTGGCGCAGCCGCAGACTTACAGACATATATGTAATGCGCATACCTAACGGTATCCGCGTGGAGCCGTTCATAAAAAAAGCGCTCAACAAGGAGCTGAAGCGGATAAAAGATCCATCGCTGCGCGTGCGTCGATACTGCGCAATGCGGCTTCTGCTTCACGCCTTAGACAATTGCTACGGTTACAGCGAAAACGACGTCTCATTCAAAAGGTGTCCTAACGGTAAACTAATGTGCGATAAGGCATTCATTTCGGTGGCGTATGCCGACGAGCTTGTCGCGGCGGCCGTGTCAAGCAGCGCAGTGGGCATAGATATTGAGACCGAAAACAGCTTTATAAATCGTTTTCACTGCGGCGCGGCAATTCCTTCCGACAACGGCGCAAAGGACGAGCTGCATCGCTCGATGTGCGTTTGGACTCGAAAAGTCAGCGCATATAAGCGCTCGAACGCAGGAAAATTTATTCCCGATGCTCTTCCTTCCGATGTTCGGGACGTGTATACTTATAGTATAGAAGGCTTTTCACAAACCATTATATCGGTTTGTTCAGCCGATGCGGCGGCTGCGCGTTTCCATATATGGGACGGAAATAACGGCGCACTCCTCTCAAAGGAGGAGTTGCTCGTTTGATCTCGAAACTCATATATATAGCGGCGGCAATATTTGTCGTTTTCGCGCTGCTGCCTTCACTCGTTATGACATGGTTCGCGTTCAGTCGGCGCAACCCGAAGGATTTCGACGCGCGGCTCGACTTGTTCGAGACCGAAAAGTATGCGCCTTATAAAGAGCGCATATTGCGCGACATGGCGGATATGCGGAAGCTGCCGTTCAAGACGGTGTGCATAGAGTCCGGCGACGGCATACCGCTTCGCGGCGAGTGGCTTGACCTTGGACAAAAGCGTACTGCGATACTTCTTCACGGCTATTGTTCGACTCCCGCGAACAACTTTTGCAGCCTGCTGCATTATTTCCGTGAAAGTGGCTGGAATGTGCTGATGATATACCAGCGCGCTCATGGCAAGAGCGGCGGAAAAGCCACGACTTTCGGACTGCGCGAGCGCTATGACCTTGTCAACTGGCTCGACTGGGCGGCAAAGACGACAGGCGGCTCGCCCGTGCTTCTTTACGGAATCTCCATGGGCGGCGCTACCATAGCGGCCGCATCGCGCCTGATTCAAGAAACAAACGTGCGCGCCTGCGTTATAGACGCCGGCTATGACTCGCCATGCGAGCAGTTTAAGCACCAATGCATTGTGCGTCATGCCCCGTGGCGTATAGTGTTGCCGCTCATATCGCTGTTCGCCGGATTACTGCTCAAGGCCGATGTGCGTGAAGATTTTGCCGACGCACTCGCCGAAAGTCGTATTCCTACGCTTTTTATCTATCAAACGGGCGATGCGTCCGTACCCGTCGCGTGCGGCCGACATTGCTATGAAAACTGCGGCGGCCCAAAACAATGGCTGGAAATAGAAAAAGGCGGTCCGCATGCCATGGCGTTCATCTCCGGCGGCGATGTTGTAAGACAAACGCTCACCGATTTTGTCAAAGAGCAGGATTGGAGCGTTTAGCGCTAAACAAACTATAAAAAGGAGTAAAACCATGAGTGATTTTGTTATTCTTGCAGATGCAACCTGCGATCTGAACGAGGATTTTCAGAGAGAATACGATATAAAAATCGTAAACACCCATATTGTCTTTCCCGATGGCGTTGACATGCCGTCTTTCCTGAGCTGGGATAAAATATCGAGAGAGCAGTTTTACAAGGATCTTAAGAGCAACCCCACCGCCTACACGACCTCCCCCGCCAACATCGAAGAGTTCAGTGCAGCTTTTGAGAAGTATGCTTCGCAGGGAAAGGATATCCTGGCAATTACAATATCCTCGGGCATAAGCAGCAGCTATAACTTCATGTGCAGCGCACAAAAGATAATCTCGGAAAAGTATCCCGACATCAAAATACGCTGTATCGACTCGCTCCGCTATGGTCCCGGCTTCGGGCTGCTCGTAATACACGCCGCGATGCAGCGCAGCGCCGGCAAAACGCTCGACGAAACGGCCGACTACATAGAAGCAAACAAAAACCGCTTCCATCAGGCAGGATGGATGGACGATTTGTCGTTCGTTGCGCGCAAAGGCCGCTTGACTCACGCGAAGGCCTTCTTCGGCACGCTCGCAGGCATAAAGGCCATCGGCGAATTTGACTATAACGGCCTGACAACCGTTCTGACGAAGGTCAAGGGCGCAAAGCAGGCCTACAAAACGCTCATAGGCTATATTGAGCGCACGATAATCGAGCCCGAAAACCAGATAATATTCATCGCGCAGACGAATCGTCTCCCGCAGGCCGAGATATACAAGAAAATGATAGAAGATACGTTCCATCCGAAAGCCGTTTATATAAATGATGTGTTTCCCGCATGCGGCATAAACATCGGACCCGGCCTGATGGCTGCTTACTATGTCGGTAATGAAATCAGCAAGGATCTTTCGGAAGAACGCGCAATACTCGAAAAATCGTCAATCGGAGAATAAGCCATGAACAAGATTCACCGCAAATGGCAGCTCATGCTTTATGCAGCGGCAGGAATGGGCGTAAACATGCTGAACCTGATGATGGGTTCCTATATATGCAGCGCACTGTTGATAGGCGGCTTTAGTGCCGACGCCATACCGTACCAGACATATGTACAGCATGACCTTGTAATCGCCGCCGTATGGGCAGTTTTTGTGCTCGCCGCAAAAATAATTGACGGCATCATCGATGTACCGATGGCTTCATTTACAGATCAGCTTAGAAGCAAGTGGGGCCGACGCCGTCCTGCACTTATAATTGGTATGGTTCCAATGATTATAGCTTATCTGCTATTCCTCGTCATACCTAATCCAAACGGCGCGACGCTGCTGAACACCATCTACTACGGCGTGCTTCTTTGCGTTTTCTACAGTTTTTATACGCTGACGATGGTTACATATTATGCCACGTTTACCGAGATAGTCGATACCGAAGATGAACGCAACATAATCTCAAACACAAAATCCGTGTGCGACATCGTTTACTTCATACTCGGCTATGTCGTCGTCCGAATGATGCTAAACAGCCAAAACATACGACTTGTGTCGCTTGTAGTGCTGCCGCTTGTTTTGACGATGACCATACCGCTTTTCATGATAAAAGAAAAGTCGACGCTTAAAAAGGATGTGATGGCAGGCGATGCGAAGTCCGTACACCTGCTGCAGTCGCTGAAATGCACCATGCGCAACGCAGACTTCATCAAGTGGATGATCGTTTATTCGTTCATGACATTCAGCGTGCAGCTTTTCCTTGGCGGCATAAACGAGTATTTCTCGTTTGTAGGCATAAGCATGATTAAGGTCATGGTATGCGCATTTGTTCCCGTACCGTTCACACTGATGCTCTATAACTTCATACTCAAGAAGAAGGGCTTTGGCTTTGCTTTCCGCTACATACTAATCACCTATACCGTCTGCATGGCTGCGCTCTATATAATAGCGGGACAAGCAGATGTGATAAAAAAAGCGCTCGAAATACCTGCGGGTCTTCTTTGCTCGCTTTCGATAGGCGCACTGTTCGCGGTTGCTTACTCTGTCCCGTCGCAGCTTGCGGCAGACGAGGAGAAGAAAACCGGCGTTACAAATTCCGCAATGTATTTCGCAATACAGGGTCTGTTCTCGGGCGTTGCCACGGGCATTGCCACAGGACTTGTGCTGACCGCGCTGAAGGGCAAAGAGGGCGACGCTTCCTCGGCTATTTCGTATATGACGTTAATATCAGCCGCCGGAACGTTCGTAGCGCTGCTGTTTACATTCATTCTCCCAAAAAGCATAATAAAAATGGGAGTAAAAACTAAAGAATAATCTACTGAAAGATATGGGCATTAAAAAAATAGACGGAGCTATATTTGAGAAAATGCTCCGCAACGGTTTGAGAAATATAGAGGCGGCCGAAAGGGAAATTAACCGCCTGAATGTCTTCCCCGTGGCCGACGGCGATACGGGAAGGAACATGCGTCTAACTGTCGAAAACGGTATCCGCTGCGCTCATTCCTGCAGGGAACTCAATGTGTATCTCGGTGAATTGAGCCGCGGGATGCTGCTCGGCGCACGCGGCAACTCCGGAGTTATACTTTCCCAAATATTTAGGGGCATATACCTTGAGCTTTCGCGCACCGCCGAGGCCGGCAGGACAACGCTGCTGAATGCATTCGTGCGCGGATACAAGGTCGCATACGAGTCGGTCATCAATCCCGTGGAAGGAACCATACTCACGGTGGCCCGTGAAGGCATTGAGGCGGTTCGCGGCAGAAAGAACAGAGACGCAACGATAGAGTCGCTGCTCGAAGATTATATCGTTTCAATGAAGGTCGTTCTCGATAAGACGCCCGACATGTTGCCCGTACTCGGTGAAATGGGCGTCATAGACAGCGGCGGCAAGGGATACATAACCATAATCGAGGGGATGCTCATGTATCTTCGCGGAGAGGTGCTGCCGGACACTTCACAGAGGGGCAAAGCAGAAGCGGCGCGCGCTTCTCGGGCTGACCCCGACTTCAGCCTTTTCAATGAAAGCTCTGTTTTTGACAAAGGATACTGCACCGAGTTCATACTCCAAAGAATGACAGACCCGAATTACCGTCAGGATTTCTACAGCGCGCAGTTCGCGTCTGAGCTGCAGGCGCTTGGCGACTCGCTCGTAATTGTTGAGGACGGCAGCCGCGTAAAAATCCATATTCATACGAAAAACCCCGCGCCTGTTATAGAGCATGCTCGGCAGTTCGGAGAATTTTTGACGTTCAAGTTAGAAAACATGTCGCTGCAGCATAGCGAATATGTTCGTGACAAGATGGCGGCGCTTTCGGAAGCGCAGGACTGCGATGGGCCCGTCTGTAAAACCTCCATTCGTCCCGCTTCGGGAAAAACGCGCAAGCCGCTCGCTGTCATTGCAGTAGCAAACGGCAAAGGCACGGAGGCGCTGTTTGCTGAATTCGGCTGCGACCGAATATTAGACGGCGGCGAAACGATGAACACCTCTTCGCAGGAGTTTCTAAACGCCATTGAAAAGCTCGACGCCGAAAGCATCGTAATACTTCCAAATGGCGGCAACATAATCATGGCCGCAGAGCAGGCCGTAAAGCTCTCGGGCGCACAAAACGTACACATACTCCGCTCCAAGAGCATTATGGAAGGATATTACGCTCTGGCAATGGACATGCCCGACTGCGAAGAAACCGCTCTGCGTATTCGTCAGATGGAAAACGGCATCGATAATATTTTAACCGTCGCCATAACGAGAGCCGTGCGCGACTACAAAAACAGCGGCGTAGAATGCGAAGCCGGCGAATATATAGCGTTTCTCGACAGCAACGCGTGTGCGGCTTCGAGCAATATGATTGACACGGTTTTGACTGCACTCTCGAAAATCGACGAAATAAACGACAAGGATGTATGCGTCATTCTTGTAGGACGCGACGCCGATGTTAACGCGGACGAGTTGACTGAGCGCATTAACGAAGCTTACCCGCTGCTTGAGTGCAGTGTGCTGGATGGCGGGCAGGCAATATATGACATAATACTCGGTATAGCCTAAGGAGGAATCGATGACGAACGCATTGGCTGTCGTACTTTTATGTTTGGCCGCGCTGTTCATATTCGGCGTTCTTCCGACGTTCATAATGTCGTGGTTCATATTCAAGATACTGTTGAAGCGCGACAAGCCCGAAAAATGGGATAGGAATTGTAGCATGCCGAACGATGCGGAAACCGTTGTCATGTATAACAAGGGTCTCGAATGGGGCAAAAGATGGGACTCCGTGCGCAGCGACGTCGATATATACAATGACGGACTTCACTTGTTCGGCGAATACTTCGATTTTGGGTACGATAAGGCCGTCATAATCATCGGAGGGCGCATGGAAGCATGCTATTACAGCTATTACTTTGCCGAGGTCTATCGGCGTGCGCACTGCAACGTGCTTACAATAGACGCGCGTGCGCACGGCAAATCCGAGGGCCTCTATAACTGCCTCGGCTACAAAGAGTATAAGGATATTCTCGAATGGGGAAAACTGCTCCACGACACTCTCGGGAACAAGAAAATATTCCTCCACGGCATATGCATAGGCTCATCGGCAGCGCTGTTCTGCTTAACCAGCAAAGACTGTCCCGACTACATGGCCGGCATGGCAGCAGAAGGTATGTATACGACGTTTTGCGAATCCACTCGGCGGCATATGGAGCTCGACCATCGCCCGATATTCCCTTTTATGTACGAAACAATGCTTTGGATAAGGATAGTCTGCGGCGCAAACGTCATAACAGATGGGCCTATAAGGAGAATCAAGGCAATGACGAAGCCTATTCTTTTCCTTCACAGCCGTGAAGACAGGTTCTCGCTGCCCGAAAGGGCGCAGGAGCTGTATGACCTTTGCCCTTCCGAGAAAAAGAAGCTTGTTTGGTTTGATAAAGGCGGGCATTCGCGCATAAGGATCAATAACGAGCAAGCCTATGATGATGAAATACTCCAATTTCTTGGTGAAGCGGAGTTATAATAAGAAAGGAGATTTACTATGTTTTGCAAAAAATGCGGCGCGTACATGAACGACAATCAAAGGTATTGTTCGCAATGCGGCGCGGTTATAATCGGTGAAGAAGGCAATGTGTCAAGCGTTTCCTCATACGTTGGCCCGATGGGCAGTACGACGCCAACACTTGTGTTCGGTATATTGGGGTTGAGCTTTTCGTGTTCATTTTGTTTAAGCATTCTCGGCATAGTCTTTTCGATAATAGGGCTTTGCAAGGCAAACAGGGCTGTCGACATTATCGGGAACACAAGCAGAAAGGTAAACATAGGCCGCAGGCTTGCGATTGCCGGTCTTATCGTGGGAATAATCACAACAATTTTGTTTGTGGTATACATTGCAATCATGATTCGCATGATGATTGGTTAGATTCTGATATAGCTTAAATCCGAGGCTTCATCAAAATCCGCTGTCGCGCTGCGCCGGCGGATTTTGTTCATACGCTCTTTGTTTTCAGCCCAAAGCCTCGAAAAGATACTATTTTTCGCAACCGTTTTCAGCTTCAAAACCCATCATATGCATCGGAAGAGTTGGTCTGTTATTCAATATTTTCGCATATTCGGACATGTAGCCCTCAGGTATGTCCGCGATATTATCATTTCGTACAAACTCATCAAAAACTATCGCGCCGCGTCCGTCATACTCGATAACCACTCTCGAAATCACCATAATCTCGCGGCCGTTTACGTTCTCTGCATGAGGCACCAAATATTCGAAGCCAACCTCGCGCGAATTAGCGATTATCCTCTTCTCCTTACCCAAATCCTGCATTTCGTATTTTGTCGTTATCCACTGTCCGTGCGGCTTTTTATAAACCAGTATGCCATTTTGAAAAAACATTTTTGCTCTCTCGCCCATGAACGCGTTCACGGCCGTCCATCCGCCGTCCAATTTCATCGGCGGCGCATTTCCGTCAGGCTGCATATTCCTTGCTTGGCCGCAATCCATACAAAACTTGCCGTTATACTTATTCACATAGCCGCAGCCGCACTTCCATTCTTTTATATTGCTTTCCGCATTGCTCCTCATAATTGCTCCTCATATTTAACGCTGTCTCGCCATAAGCATATCAAATATTCTCTTATACTTTTCATAGTCTCCGCTCGTATAAAACGTCACGCTTCCCCGCTCCGAGCCGAGTTCGCGCATGTTTTTCTCCTCAAGCACATGCCGAAGTCTGCGCGCCGTGCCCTCGTTTCCGTCATAAATTGTGCAGCTTCCCTTGAAATTCCGCGCTGCGTACTCACTTATTGCCTCGGAAATAAAAATGTAGTGCGTGCAGCCCAACACTATCGCGTCTATCTCCATCCCCTTGTATCCGCTTAGCTTTTCATCGAGTATCGTCTCGTACGCTTTGGGGTCGAAAACACCGTTTTCTATTATATCGGCTATGCCCGAGCACGGTACGTCGATTATCCTCGAAGGCTCTTTCATGCGCGATTTCAACTCGTGATACCGTGCCATTTTCGTCGTCGCCGCCGTCGCCAGCATAAGTATTTTCCCTTGTCCTCCCATGTCGCTTGGCGGCTTTATCGCGGGTTCAACGCTCAATACCGGCAGTTCGACCCTCTCGCGTATAAGGTTTATGGCGCTCCCCGTGGCTGTGTTGCACGCAACGACTATTGCCTTAACACCTTTCTCCGTCAAAAACTCGGTGCATCCGAGAGCAAGACGCTCTATTTCCTCCTCGCTCTTATCCCCATATGGTGCGTTTTTGTTGTCGCCGTAATAGATAAAGCTTTCGTTCGGAAGCTTCTTCACGGCTTCTCTCAAAAAGCTTACGCCTCCAAGGCCCGAATCAAATACCCCAATAGGCTTCATACAGTTTCTCCGTCATCCTTACAGACGCGTGCGATGGCATTGTTCCACATTATATATGCGCTTTCGCCCGTATCGGTATAATAGCGCTTGCGCTCACCCGCCTTGACAAATCCAAGCTCGGCGTAAAGCGCCTTTGCGGGCTCGTTATGTTCACGCACCTCAAGCGTCATGCAGTCCGCATCGTTCGCTATCGCAACCCTCATCATATGCTTCATCAGCCTGCGCGCATAACCCTTCCGCCTGTATTCGGGCGCTATCGCAACATTCGTTATGTGCGCTTCGCCGAAATATACCCACATTCCCGCATAGCCTATCACCTCTCCGCCAAGCTCCGCGACCTCATAATGCGCAAGCTTATTTTTCATCTCGGCCATAAGCGAATCGTATGACCACGGCGTTATAAAGCATATTTTTTCAAGCTCATGCACTCTTTTGACGTCCTCGCGCCTCATTGGACGCATAACAATATCATACATGCTTTTGTTGGTACATCCTTTCCGCCTGCGAAGCCCTCAAGTACATTGGCATAACTTCATCCGTCCCGAATTCGTCATATTTTTCTGCTGCCGTCTGCGCAACGGACAGCGCGTTCACGGAGTTCGCGGCTTCGCCTTCAATGAAAGCACAACCCGGAAAAGCGCTCAGCAGTTCGTTTTTATACGCCGCCGCTCCGTCTCCCAAAAATGTCACCTTGTCTGCGCCGTGCTCCTTAAGCCTAATTATAAGCTCCTCGATGTTCATCGCCGCGCAATCTATAATCGGAGCTCCGTTTTCATAATATGCGCAGTAACAGTTGCCATTGCGCGCATCTATCAGGGAGCATATGCTCTTCCCCGCGTATCCCCTGTCGTTGCGGCATATTGCCTCGAGCGACGATATCCCAACCACAAGCTTTTTATGCGCCCTTGCCATTGCATTTATCATGCAGACGCCTATTCTCACTCCCGTAAACGAGCCCGGTCCTATATCCGCCGCGAATACGTCCACGTCCGACAGCTCGACGTCATTTTTCGCGGTAATCTCATCTACAAGCGGCAGTATTGTCTTTGAATGAAAGCCCGCTCCTGTTTCAGACCTTGTATAAAACATGCCGCTCTCCGTTATGAGCGCCGCCGATGCAAATGCTCCCGATGTTGATATTGCCAAAAGCTTCATTCTACGCCCTCCGCAGCCGCTATCACTGCATCGTATTTTTCGCCGTGCGATGAAAGCTTAACCTTTCGCCTCATATCGCCGCTCCCTTCGATAAAAATATCCAGCCTCTCTGCGGGCAGCGCTTCGGAAACATTCTGCGGCCATTCCATTATGCATACGCCGCCTCTTCTCATATAATCGTCAAACCCTATTGCGTAAAGCTCGTCAGCGTCCGAAAGCCTGTATGCGTCGAAGTGAAAAAGCTTCATACTCCCCTCATGCTCACGGACGATGGTAAATGTCGGACTGAGCACGTCGTATATGCCAAGCTCGGCGGCCACGGACTTCACGAGCGTTGTCTTGCCCGCGCCGAGATCGCCGTACATCGCTATAAACGCACCGTCAAAAAGCGCATCGGCGAGCGCTCTGCCGAGCCTGTCCATACCGTCAAGCGAAAGCGAATCAAAGCCCTTCTCCATATCAGTTGAATGCCCCGCTCTCAATAAGCTCCTTGCGCAAATCGAGCAATCTGTCCTCTGCTATCGCCTTGCGCACATCTTCCATAAATCTTAGCGTAAAGCGTATGTTGTGCATCGTCAAAAGCTGCGCCGCAAGTATCTCGTTCGCTTTTATGAGGTGGCGCACATATGCCCGCGTAAAGTGCGTGCAGGCGTAGCAGTCGCAGCCCTCCTCAATAGGTCTGAAATCCCGTTCAAATTCTTTGTTGCGTATCATTCGCCTGCCCTGCCGCGTAAGCGCAAGACCGTTTCTCGCCACGCGTGTCTGCAGTACGCAGTCAAACATATCGATTCCGCGTATAACCCCTTCGACAAGGCAGTCGGGGCTTCCTACGCCCATGAGGTAGCGCGGCTTGTTTGCCGGCATGTATGGCATCATTTCTTCGAGCATTTCGTACATCAGCGGCTTGGGCTCACCTACCGAAAGGCCGCCTATGCCGTAGCCGATAAAATCCATGTCGGCGAGCGTTTTGGTGCTCTCAATCCTGAGGTTTTTGTACATTCCGCCCTGGACAATGCCGAAAAGCGCCTGATCCTCGCGTGTATGCGCCTGCTTACAGCGCTTTGCCCATCTATGGGTACGCATCATCGCTTCATATGTATATTTTTCATCACTCGGATATGGGGCGCATTCATCGAACGCCATCGCAATATCTGCGCCGAGCGCCTGCTCTATCTCCATTACGCTTTCGGGAGTAAAAAAGAGTTTCCTGCCGTCGATGTGCGAACGGAATTCTACGCCGTCCTCCCGTATTTTATTTATGCCCGCAAGGCTGAATACCTGAAACCCGCCGCTGTCGGTCAGTATAGGCTTATCCCAGCCCATAAACGAATGAAGTCCGCCTGCTTCTTTGACAAGCTCATGCCCCGGCCGCAAATAAAGATGGTATGTGTTTGAAAGTATGATTCCTGCGCCAACCTCGTTGAGATCGCGCGGCGTCATCGCCTTTACCGTCGCCTGCGTTCCCACAGGCATGAAGCACGGCGTGTCTATTGTTCCGTGCGGCGTATGCAGCCGTCCGAGACGTGCGCCCGACTGCCTGCACGTTTTTATCAATTCGTATTCGAAATACTTCACTTGCTTCTCCTTTTATCGTATGAACATCGCGTCGCCAAACGAGAAAAACCTGTATTTTTCCTTAATTGCGACGTCGTACGCGCGCAGCGCTTCTTCGCGGCCCATAAGCGCGCTCACAAGCATAAGCAGCGTCGACTCGGGCAGGTGGAAATTCGTTATCAAAGCATCCACCGCCTTAAACCTATAGCCGGGCGTAATGAATATACCCGTTTCACCGGAACCTGCGTGAACCATACCCGCATCGTCGGTGACGCTTTCAAGCGTCCTGAGCGACGTCGTGCCTACTGCGATTATCCTGCCTCCGCTTTTTCGCGCGGCATTTATGACATCAGCCGCTGCTTGCGAAACTTCATAATGCTCCGTGTGCATATGGTGTTCTTCAATGCTTTCGACGCTTACGGGTCTGAACGTGCCCAGCCCGACATGCAAGAGCACATCTGCGACAGCAACGTCCTTTTGCCTGAGCTTTTCAAATATCTCCTCGGTAAAATGCAGCCCTGCCGTCGGCGCGGCCGCCGATCCGTTCTGAAGCGCATAAACCGTCTGATACCGCTCATTCGGCGCTGTGCGTTCGGTTATATAAGGCGGAAGCGGCATCTCACCTACCCTGTCAAGTATTTCCTCAAATATCCCGTTGTATATCAGCGTTATCACTCTGCCGTCAGACGGCGTCTTTTCACCTATTCTGATTTTCAGCTCGTCCGACACAATATAGTCAACATCATCCCTGGCACGTCTGCCGGGACGAACAAGCGCTTCCCATCTGTCGCCCTCAATTCGCCTTAAAAGCAAAAATTCCATCACGCCGCCCGTATCCTCGCGCCTACCAAAAAGGCGCGCCGGAATTACGCGCGTCGTATTGCGCACAATAACGTCTCCCGCCTTTATATAGTCGACAATATCCCTGAATACTCTATGCTCTATCGTGTGGTCGGCTCTGCTGTACACCATAAGGCGTGACTCGCTGCGCACCGCACTCGGCGTCTGCGCTATGAGTTCTTTGGGGAGCTCATAGTAAAAATCGCTTGTTTTCAACTTTTTACCCTCTTTCGGCAGTCTGAAAATCCAAAGTTATTATAAAGTATAATCGCCTTATATGCAAACATACATATCGAAAAACAGTCAATTCATTAACAATCTATTAAATTATTTATACCGATTGACTTTTGTTTGTCGGCAGAACTATAATTATGTCGAAAGTTGATGAGGACAGAACGATGTCCCCAAAAGGAGCATTTTGCAAATGAAAAAAACTTTCTGCATCGTATTAGTGTTGATTACGCTTGCGTCCCTCTGCGGCTGCTCAGCGTTCTCTGTCATTGTACCCGCGCCCGGATTTGACAATATCCCCATTGTTGACATACGCACGCCCGATGCAACAAACATGCCCGACGCTTCAAACTCGCCGGATCCAATATCCACGCCCGAGCCGACGCTTGTGCCGGATCCGACACATTCATCCAATCCTGTTGTACAAGCATACGATATCGATCCTGAAAAGCCGATGCTCGCGCTCACCTTTGACGACGGCCCCTCAAAAAAAGCAACGGCCCGCATACTTGACATACTTGAGCAAAACGGAGCCCGGGCAACCTTTTTCGTGCAGGGACAAGCCCTTGAGACGCTTTCGGACCTTGTTCTTCGCGCGTACAGCATGGGCTGCGAAATAGCCAATCACACAAAATCGCACGCTCACCTCAAGAATTGCTCCGACAGCGAGATTCAGGAGGAGATAGGATACGTTTCCAGAACGGTCGAAGCAATCACCGGCCGCGGAACTTCCCTGTTCCGCCCACCGTACGGCCAATATAACGACCATGTGCTCCAAATGGCAGGTCTGCCCGGTATCTATTGGTCAGTGGATACGCGAGACTGGGAAACGCGCGATATGAACTGCGTCATAAACGAAGTCATAGGCTGTGTTCAGGACGGCGACATCATATTGATGCACGACCTTTACACGTCGACCGCAGATGCTTGCGAATACCTGATTCCTGAGCTCATACGGCAAGGCTATCAGCTCGTTACGGTATCGGAAATGTTTGCCGCCAAAGGCATAGCGCTTGAGGTCGGCAATATATACAGAAAAGCCCGCTGAGACGTTTTCTCAGTCAACCCGCTCAAACGCCGATACGCACGGAGCCGAGCATCAAATGTCGGCTCCGTTTTTTTCTGAAACTATTTCCTTTGTCAATTACGCGGTAGGTATATCCTTTTCCGCAAGCATAGCGTTCACGAGCTTGACCGCATTCATCACATCGTCCATGTCGGCCATCTCTACGGGCGTATGGATGTAACGCGTTGCTATCGATATGCAGCCCGCAGGTATTCCGCCCTTTGTTTTGATTATCGCGCCCGTATCGGTTCCGCCTCCCCGCAGCACTTCATTCTGTACGGGTATGCCGCTCTCATGCGCGCACCGCTCCATAAAACGCCTCACGCCTACGGGGACTATCACCGAAGAGTCCATTACCTTTATCGCAGGGCCTTTTCCGCACTTGACGGACATCGGAGAGCATTTCGGAGTATCGCCTGTAAGCGTAACGTCAAGATTCACGCAAAAATCCGGTGAAATCGAATGCGCCGCAACGCCCGCGCCGCGAAGACCTACCTCTTCCTGTACGGTGAATACGGCATACACATCATGTTCGCTCACGCATGTGTTAAAGCATTCGGCAACTATCGCGCAGCAAAGCCTGTCATCGAGCGCGCCGCAGGAAATACGCCTGCCCAGCTCCGTAAAGCTTGCCGCATATACCGCGATATCGCCTATTTCAACCTTCTTTTCGGCCTCATCGCGCGATGACGCGCCTATGTCGATAAAAAGCTTTTGTATCGTGGCATCGGCCGCGCCGCCTTTTTCTGTTTCAAAATATGTTACGCCTCGCGTCCCATTCTCAAACACAACCTCGCGCGCAATCGCTATAATGGGATTGACGCCTCCGACATTGCTGACGCGCAAAAAACCATTCTCATCAATGTCGGTAACTATCAGTCCGATTTGATCCATGTGGGCGCTTATCATCACTTTTTTGCCGGATGTTCCGCGCTTTACGGCTATCAGATTGCCGAGCGTATCGTTATATATTTCGTCCGCGTTCGGGGCGACGTATGCTCTTATGACATTACTTATGCATGTCTCTCGTCCCGTCGGTCCGTATGTACACAAAAACTCCTTGAGCATATCCTTAAACATATTGTTTCCTCCTTTATTTACCACTGCAGACCGCTTCAAGAACTCTTTCAAAATATTTCTGTCTCAAAAACGCATCGGCAAGCTCAAACGCACACATAATGTCCTCTTTCGACGTCGCCGTAACAGGCGAATGAATGTAGCGGCACGGTACGGATATTCCCCCGGTTATTGCGCCGTCTCCGGCGAGGTGTATTTCGCCGGCATCGGTTCTGCCGCGCGTGCCCTGCCTAAGCTGCCACCTTATGCCGTTTTCTTTCGCGCAGCGCTTGAGCGCATCGAACATCTGCGGCCTCGTAACGGTGCCTCCGTCCATAAAGGTAATGGCTGCTCCGCCATGCACTCTCGTCACATGCTCATGACCCTCGACCTTCGGCATATCGTTCGCCGTCGTTCCCTCGAATATGAGCGCAATGTCCGGCTTTACGTTGTACGCCGCAGCGCGCGACCCACGAAGCCCCAGCTCCTCCTGCACAGTAAACACAGCGTAAAAATCACAATCATAATCGTTTTTGAGAAGCTCTGTCACTATCGCGCAGCCCACTCTGTCGTCCAGCGCCTTGCAGCGTATCATACCGTCGCCAAACTCCTCAAACTTTGTCGTAAAGGCAACGTAGTCGCCGACGCTGACATATTTTTGCGCATCCGCCTTATCCGAAGCCCCTATGTCTATATACAGACTGTCATGATTATACGCTTGGTAAAACTCTTCCTCGCTTTGGAGATGTATAGGCTTTGAGCCGATTACTCCGGGCACGCTTTTTTCGCCAATCGCTACGCGCTTCCCGACTACGACGCGCGCATCCAAATTTGCGGCCTGATACGCAAGAAGCCCGTCGCTGCGTATTCCGCGCACCATCATTCCGACCTCGTCCATATGCGCGCATGCCATTACACGTTTTCCGTCGCCTTTCTTATGCGCGTAGAGATTTCCCATGGCGTCGGTAAAAACCTCGTCTGCATAATTGATGGCAAATTCTTTCAAATATTTCCTTACAGCCTTTTCATTTCCCGATACGCTGTTAAGTTCTGTCAGCTCTTTCAGTCGTCCAAGCATAGTTTTTCCTCCCAATCCTCATGCACGGACGCAATAAACTCTACGACAATCCGCGCGCACTTTTTAAGCGTACCTATGCTTATCGTCTCAACGGGCGTGTGCATGTATTTCACAGGCGGTGAAATAACGCCCGTAGGTATACCGCCGCGCGTCATCTGTACATAATCGGCGTCCGTTCCCGAGAATCCCATAGCGACCTCGGTCTCATATTCTATCCCCGCTTCGCTCGCAGCATCGCAGATGAGTTTTGTCATCTTCGGGTGCATGTTTCCGCCAGCGCATATGACAGGCTTGTCAAGCTTGTATGCGTCAAACTCGTCACATTTCGGCATTTCCGCATGTGTTACATCCAATATGAGTGCCATGTCGGGAGCGACCGAATACGCTGCAACCTCCGCGCCCGGCCCCGAAAACTCCTCCTGAGTCGATGCGCACATAACTACCGAACAGTCGAGCCTGCGCCTGCTCAGCATCTCCATACACTCTATCATCACCGCAACAAGCGCCCTGTCGTCGAGAGATTTACCCGAAATGCTGTCATTCTTCAATTTGAGCGGAGCCTCAAGCGCAAACGTTATCATATCGCCTACCGACACAAGCTTGCGCACGCTTTCACCCGACAGCCCCGTATCGCATAGCATATCACCTATTTTATATGCCTTATCCCTGCCGCCAAGTATGAGGTGCGGCGGAATGGCGCCGACTATTCCGTCTATCCTTTCCCTGCCGTGAACCACTACGTTCGAGCCCGGCAGCACTCGCGGATCTACCCCGGCAACGGAGCGAATATGCAGCATTCCGTTTTCTTCAATATCGGTTACGGCCATGCCTATCTCGTCAATATGCGCTATAAGCATTATGGTCGGCTTTTTATCACCCATGCGAGCAAATACATTTCCCGAACAGTCGCGCCACACGTTATCGCTGAAGCGCCTGAAATACTTTTCGGCGACGTCGGCCGCGCAGTCCTCATTTCCCGTCACTCCCGGCGCGGTGACAAGCTCGGATATCACTTCATACATATCCATATAAGCAATCCCCCTTTATATATGAATTATACACACCGTCCCACCTTTTGTATAGCGCGATTTTATTGTCCGCGCCTCGCAGTTGTGTTGTATCGCTTTCTCATGTTATAATCAATAAATCAAACCTTATCGGGGGTGTTCTTTTTGCCGAAGCTTTTGCTATGCATTGTCGTGTTCGCGGCTTATGCGCTTCTGGTAGCGCTTTTTGCCTTTATAATGAAACGTAAGGGGGCTTCCGCCTCCAAAACAACGTATGTCGTGCTGTTTCTCGCCGCCCTGTTTGCATCGTGGCTTTTGAAGCTTCATAACGAGCCCGCCGCGTCGTCACAGCTCATACCGTTTTATAAGGTTGCCGCTATATCCGACTATGGCTACAAACCGATATTGAACGATCTCGTATCGTACGCCGCTCCGTTTCTCATCGCGGGTTTTCTGTTTATACCCGCCTTCCCGCAGCTCGGCGTAGTGGCCTCTTTCATTGTCGGCATAGTCGCATCTCTCGTATGCAACATATATGGCATCGCCACAAGCGGCATATTCGTAACAGACGAATACATACTCGCCGGCTTAGGCGCGGCTGTCGGCACTGGACTTTACTCAATAGTCATCTACGCTCTCAAAAAGACGTCGCTCCCCCAAAAGCTATGCCTGCCAATACCCGATAAGAAGCGCAGGACCGCATCATGGATAGCGTGCGCTTCCGTGTATTTTTTCATCGCTTTCGTTCTAATACTCGATTACGGTAAAACATATACCGACCTTGAGCTTTTTCACAGCGATGTCCCACTACCCGACGATATAACCGTTTCGGCGGAGCTCAGCAAAAAATCGGAGCGCGTAGCCATATACTCGCCGTCTGACGATGACGCGGGCATAAACCTTGCCGCCATGCTGCGTGATACGCTCATGAGCGACGGCTTTATAAGCTATAACGCCGATGACATATATACCATCGAAAGCGACACCGCAAACATAGTCTGTTCACCCGACGGCTCGTGGCAATACACGTTCTACGGAGCGTACGACGGCGCAGACGTAGCTGTCACCAAGGAGTCTGCCGACAAAATCGTCCGCGACTTTTTCGCCGAAAAAGCGCTTATTACGGCACAGCTTTATGAACTTACAGACTTTATAGAGCTCAAAGATGCTTCCGGTGCAATAACGGGCTATGACCTGTATTACACCACCTCATATGACGGATGTCCCATAATTAACAGCAGCCGCGTAGTCGTCGGCCTAAGCTCGGGCGGTACCATAACGAAGATTCGCAAGGACGGCTCAAACGCGTATCCCGCTGTTTATAAACGTATAATTTCGCAGTCAAGCGCATACTCCAAACTGATAAACGGTGAAGGCTCCTACACTCTGTTCACCGACATAAAGCAAACAGTAATGTATGGCTGTAAGCTCGCTTATATGGTAAACGGACAAGGCGATTATCTGCCCGTCTGGTTTTTTGAGTTCATCGGAACCGACGAAGGCGGCAATTCGATTGAGTTTGAAGGCTATATGCCCGCAATGAAGTAGAAGCCGCATCGAAAAAAGCAATCGGCCCTGCCGCGCAGCAGCGCGGCAGGGCTTGTTTTATGATATGCTATGATTTTTTAAGCTGTGATGCTATTTTGCGGGCGCGTTTAACATCGTCGTTCGTTATATCCTCGGAGCTGTACCTTGCGCGTATATATATTTCGCGCAGCTGCTCAACAAGCTTTGGATCATACTCGTGCGCTGCGATTCCGAAAACACATACGTCTTCGCTCGTCGTCGACGCTGTATCGTTCATTCCGCTTCTCCTCATGCGCCGTATGAAGCCCTTGAAGATTTCGCGCACCTTTTCTGCGGCGCTCAATCGCGCAAACAGCGAACGGCGCTTTTCGTGACGCTCCGTAATTTCGTCATCGTCTTCGACCTCTTGCCAATCAGATTTGCGTTTTTTGGAAATTCCGACAGCGCGCATAATCATTATGAACACCGCAGCCATAACAGCAAACAGTATCAGGAATATTACCCATTCGGGGACGCTTTGCGCATTCCCCGGCGTTATGACAAGTTCGGGCGCTATAGTCGGTGAAGGTGTCGGCGACGGTGTGACTAGCTCGCCGCTCCATGTCATATCGGGCGTAGGCGTAATATGCGGCTCCGGCGTCGGCGTTACAGGCACAGGCGTACCATCGAGCGCCTTCATCACGCTGTTATAAAGCTTTGCAATAGAGGTCAGCACGAACTTTATCGAGCCGATTATTACCGTATGGACAACAAAATCCGAGCTCAGCGCCAAGCAGACAACAGCGACCGCTATTATCACCGCAAGATTCGTTATCTGATAGCGCGGCGTTGAATAAATCGACCTGTCCTGCCTGAGCGTGCGCAGCATAACCACGCCCGTAACAATGTGAATAACCGTCATCGAGTACGTCGTCGCCTTGGGATGCTGCAATGCCGGCAACAAAGCCGACACGACGCACATGGTTAAGGCAATTATGACCGATTTTTTCAAAAACTCGTAATACGCATAGTAGTTAGGCGTGTAGTCGTCCTTTACGCCGATTATCACGATGTATGCCGCAGGCGGCAGCAGACATATAAGCTTCGAAATTATAAGGCTCGCATAAGGGTTGTCGAGCACCGGCAGCAGTACGCACGGAACAATGAGCGCCATCGGCACAAAGCTGACCCACCTTTTTTTCGCAAGCTGCCTGAGCTTATAGCACATATACCCTATAACGACAAACGCCGCATACGGAAGATAGAGATTTTCCTGCAGCTTGTAAAGAGACGCCATATAGCCGAATATCACATACAAAAACGACAGCTGCGATATTAGCTTTGTTATATATATAAAATCCATCTATCTGTCCCCAACGCGTTCGCCTGCTGCGTCTAAGGCGGCATCGGCGCATATGACGCACACATCGCTGCCTGACATTGTTTTGAGTTTGTCAATGCCCGCGCGGTATTCGGGCAGCATTTTGGGTGTTATTATGATATGCGCCCTTCCCTGCTCGGCCCGTTTCGCTGCACGGTCGAGCGTCAGCGTAAATCGCTCGCTTGGAAAGTATGACGCGCGTCCTAAACCCTCCATTATTGCCATTATATGGTTACGGCCAAGTCCGTCGACGCTGTCCGGCCATATTCGTTCCGCGCCTTCGGCTCGTGCGTTCGTTGCGAAGCTGAACTTTACGCCCATCGAGTTAAGCGCCTCGCAAACCGTCCTTGCGATTGAAAAGCATCGCTCTATAAGCGCGATGAACTCATTGCCGCGCACCTGATCCGTCTCAACGTTAAATACGACGCTCGCCGTCGGCTCAAGCGTATAATCATACTTCTTTACAAGCAGCTCGTCGTTTGCGGTGCATTTAGTCCATGCGACTGATTTCATTGGTTCTGCGCCTGTATACCCTCTAAATCCAAGCGTCAGCACGGGGTCCTCAAAGATAAACCGTTTCACGGAGACGTCTCCCAAAAAGCCTCCGAGAAGCCTTTTGAAGTCGGTATCCTCCGCTCTCTTCGGTATCACAACTATTTCGCTGTCCGCCCGCATACGCACGGTTCTCGACGTTATCCCGAGAAAATCGCCGCACGTTATAAGCGCGCCATCAAGGAAGTATCTGCCGCGAGCCGAAAACTTGACGCTCAACGCGCGTGCAAGCTTTTGTTTGGGCAGCAAAAAGACGTTGCTGATCACATGTGTGCACGCATGGTCGCCGTTTACAACGACCCTTATGTTTTTACCCCCCGCGTTTTTCATTGTGGAATACACTGCCGAATCATGCTTGCGAGCCTCGTCGGGAGTTTCGTCCGAAAGGCTCTCAATATCATCGCCGCCGTCCGCTACGCTCATCCCTTTGGGAAGCATCTCGTTTATTCGTATGAATGTTTTCGGGAGTATGGATGCATTTTTTATGTGCGCGACAAGCTCGAACGGCCCATCCGGTTCGACAGTTGACTTTGAAGGGCGTATGTCGTACGATAAGCCATCCGCTGCGTGTTTGAGCGACCACGCTTCCGCGGCCGCACCTATCGCAAGCATGACAAGTATCAATATGAGCACGGCTTTACTCCATCGGCACTTCCACTTCGTCAACAAGCCTTCTTATCTTCTCTTCCGCTTCGGCAGCGTTGAGCACACCCGCAAGCGTTATCCTGTGCCCCAGCACATGCGGGGCGGCACGTTTCACGTCCTCCGGCAGCACAAACGCGCGGCCGTTCATCGCTGCCGTCACCTGTGACGCCTTGTAAAGCGCTATACCGCCGCGAGTAGAAACGCCTGCAAGTATGTCGGGGCGATTACGCGTTTTTGTGATTATTTCCATCATATAGTTTCTCACGTCGCCGCAGACTTCTACGTCCTGATAATGCTCGCGCACATATTTAGTCTCCTCGTCCGTGGCCGCCTGATGTATTGCATTTACAAGCTTTTCCGTCGATGGGCGCGAAATCACCTGAGCTTCCTGCTCCTTCGTCATATAGCCCAGCGAAAGCCGCATAAAGAATCTGTCTGTCTGCGCCTCCGGCAGCGGGAATGTTCCGTACGATTCTATAGGGTTCTGCGTCGCCATCACCATAAACGGCTCTTCCAGCGCCATCGTTACGCCGTCGACCGTTATCTGCCGCTCGCCCATTGCCTCCAAAAGGCTCGACTGTGTTCTCGGAGTGGCGCGGTTTATCTCGTCCGCAAGAACTATGTTCGCAAAAAGCGGTCCCTTCCTGAACTCAAATTCGCACGTCTTTCTGTTGTAAAAATTTATACCCGTAAGATCGGACGGAAGAAGGTCGGGCGTGAACTGTATGCGCTTGAACTCACCCCCGATGGCGTTCGCAAACGACCTTAAGAGCATGGTTTTGCCCGTACCCGGAAGATCCTCGAGCAGAACATGTCCCGAACATATAAAGCATGTAAGAACAAGCTCAATAATATCGTCTTTGCCAACTATCACCGTAGAGCAGCTATCAATAATCTTCTTTTTATAATCCGTAAAGGCATTTACATTCATCCCTTTTACCCCGTTTCTTTCTGAAGCATATGTCAATAATAAATAACGCAAAATTGAATGTCAACATTTTACGCTTCATTACAATCGGCTTCTTTCGGAACATATCGCCGGAAGTTTTAATAAGAACCGTGCGAAAATTGTCGCTTAGTGCTATAATGCTCTCAAAAACACTCGGAGCTGTCATGAAAAACAAAAAAGTCCTGCAAGACGCAATGTGCTTAATCGCAGTATTCGGCGCGCTTTTTTATGCGCTGCCGCTTATAAACGGCAGTCTCGACAGCATCAACGGCATATACGGTTTCGTAATGCTCGTAAACCCTGTCGCCGTATTTGCCGTTTCCTGCATATACGGCATATCGCGCGGTTTTTCGATATTGCCCTGCGTCATGGTTTCGGCGCTATTCCTGCCAACCGTGTTTTTTATCGCAAAAAACACATGGCTGTACGTTCCGATATATTTCGGGCTTAGCTTAACAGGAGCGTTTACGGGATTCCTAATCCATAGAAAAAAGCCTGAAAATAAATAAAAAGCAAGGCTGCCGCACTTGCCTCACGAGCGTTTGCAGCAGCCGTTTTTTTAATCGGAAATTATCCTCTTCGTGAATTGTTCGCAATAGCCAACAGCCTGAACAACGACACAATAGTTGCAAGCGCGGCGACAACATATGTCATTGCGGCCGCCCTGAGCACCTTTCTTGCGCCCGTGGTTTCATCGCCTGCAATATAGCCGTTCGCCGAAAGCATCTCGAGTGCGCGGCGCGATGCGTTTATCTCGACAGGCAGCGTCGCCACCTGGAAAAGCAGCACTGCCGCGAAAAGGTATACGCCGACCATCGAAAGCGTGTATGAGCCGAAAAACATGCCGATTATCACGATAAACGGTGCGGCGCTCGAACCTATCTGCGCAACAGGCAGTATCGCATTCCTAAGCTTTATAGGACCATAGCCCTCCTCATACTGCATGACATGGCCTATTTCATGTGCCGCCACGGCCACCGCCGCTACTGACGAGCTGTTGAAAACGGGCTCCGACAGGCTGACAACGCCGGTGCGCGGATTAAAATTATCCGTAAGCAAACCCGCCGTCCTGCCAATCGTCGCCGAACTGCCCGAACGTCTCAAAAGCTCAAACGCAACGTTGCTCGCAGAGACATTCGCCCGCGTCGGAATGCGAGAGTATTTTTTATATGTGCTCTGCACTCTCTCCTGCGCAATCAGTCCGAGAATAAACACGGCTATGACGGCGAACAGCAGAATATCATAAGTGCTGAACGTTGGAACGGAAGGCATTGCTTTTCTCCTTATTATACTATTATTATCGTTCGGGGGATACACGGGCGTAACCCATGTGTCCCCCTATGGTTTATTCTACTTGATTATCAGCTTGCCGTCAATGCAGTCTACGGTAAACACCGTGTCGGGCGCCGGATCTGATTCAATTATCCTGCGGGCGATAAGCGTTTCAAGCTTGCCGGTCAAAAGCCTCTTAAGCGGCCTTGCGCCAAACTGCGGATCGTAACCCGTTTCCGCGAAGTATTCCTTTGCGCTATCCGTCAAAACAAGGTCAAGACGCATGGCGTGCATACGGTCGCGGAGGTCCTTTATCATCAGATCCGTAATCTCGTATATCTGCTTCCTTGTCAATGGCGTATAGAACACAATATCGTCTATACGGTTAAGGAACTCGGGACGGAAGCTTTGCTTCAGCAACTGCTCCACCTTCTGCTTTGCCTCATCCGTAAGCCTGTCGTCCTTTATGCCTTCAAGAATGTAGCTCGAGCCGAGGTTAGACGTAAGTATTATGACGGTGTTCTTGAAGTCTACGACTCTGCCCTGAGAGTCGGTAAGCCTGCCGTCGTCGAGCACCTGCAACAGCACATTGAACACGTCGGGGTGCGCCTTTTCTATCTCATCGAACAGCACCACGCAATACGGCTTGCGGCGTACGGCTTCCGTAAGCTGGCCGCCTTCGTCATAGCCGACGTAGCCCGGAGGCGCGCCTATGAGACGCGACACGGAGTATTTCTCCATATATTCGGACATATCTATACGCACCATATTGCGCTCGTCGTCAAACAGCGCCTGCGCAAGCGCCTTTGCAAGCTCGGTCTTGCCCACGCCGGTCGGGCCGAGGAACAGGAAGCTTCCTATAGGCTTCGTTGGATCCTTAAGTCCCGCACGCGTACGGAGAATAGCGTTCGCAACCGTTGTCACCGCTTCGTCCTGACCTATCACGCGCTTATGAAGTATTGACTCAAGGCCCAAAAGCTTCTCACGTTCACCCTGCATTAGCTTGCTTACAGGTATGCCCGTCCAACGCGACACTATCTGCGCTATCTCGTCCTGCGTGACTCTGTCGCTTATCAAGCCTTCGGCCTTGCCCTTTTCAAAGCTTTTTTCGGCCTGTTCGAGCTGCGCCTTGAGCTGCGGAAGCTTACCGTATTTTATCTCGGCGGCGCGGCTCAGGTTGTAGCTGCGCTCTGCCTGCTCCATCTCGCCGTTCAAAGACTCTATCTGCTCACGCAGCGATTGAACGTTCTTTATTTCGTTCTTTTCGTTGTCCCATTTCGCCTTCATCGAAGAGAATTTTTCTCTCTCCCTGCTTAACTGCTTCCTAATCGTTTCAAGCCGCTGTGCGGAAAGCTTGTCCGTCTCTTTCGAGAGCGCGGCTTCCTCTATTTCAAGCTGCATTATGCTTCTTGAAAGCTCATCGAGCTCGCTCGGCATGGAATCCATCTCCGTCCTGAGCAACGCGCACGCCTCGTCAACAAGGTCAATAGCCTTATCGGGCAAAAACCTGTCGGATATATAGCGGTGCGAAAGCGTCGCCGCCGCGACAAGCGCAGAGTCGTTTATCTTTACGCCGTGGAACACCTCGTAGCGCTCCTTCAGGCCTCTCAGTATGCTTATCGTATCCTCGACCGTAGGTTCATCTACCATGACGGGTTGGAAACGCCTCGAAAGAGCTGCATCCTTTTCGATATACTTTCTATACTCGTCAAGCGTCGTCGCGCCTATGCAGTGAAGCTCGCCGCGCGCCAGCATTGGCTTGAGCAGGTTGCCCGCGTCCATCGAACCCTCAGTTTTACCCGCGCCTACAATGTTGTGCAGCTCATCGATAAACAGTATTATCTGCCCTTCCGAACGCTTCACCTCGTTGAGCACGGCCTTCAGCCTCTCCTCAAATTCGCCCCTGAATTTCGCGCCGGCTATAAGCGCGCCCATGTCAAGCGAAAATATGCGGCGCTCCTTCAAGCCCTGCGGCACGTCGCCCTTCACGATGCGCTGTGCCAACCCTTCGGCTATTGCCGTTTTGCCCACGCCGGGCTCGCCTATCAGGACAGGGTTATTCTTGGTCTTTCGTGAAAGTATCCTTATTACGTTTCGTATCTCGGAATCACGGCCTATTACAGGATCAAGCTTTTGCTTCCTGGCAAGCTCTACAAGGTCCTGCGCATATTTGCCGAGCGCGTCATACGTTCCTTCGGGAGAATCGGTCGTCACGCGCGCACCGCCCCTGATTGTCTCAAGCGCCTTGAGAAACTCGTTCTTTTCTATGTGGAAACGCTTAAACAGCGTTTTCAGCGCGTCATTCGGCTTGTTTATAAGGCCCAGCATCAGATGCTCTACAGAAACATAGTCGTCCTTCATGCGAGCCATCTCTTTTTCGGCATCGTTAAGCGCCGCGTTGAGCTCCGACGTTATATAAATCCTTGAGGCATCTATACCGCCGCCCGTTATTGACGGAAGCTTCTCTATCGCTTCGAGTGCCGCGCTTTCAAGGCCATCGGCATCCAGGCCCATTTTTATTACAAGCTGTTTTATCAGCGACTCATCCTGCTTCAAAAGAGCATAGAGGAGATGCTGCTCATCTACCTGCTGGTTTGAATGCTCGGCCGCCGCATTCTGCGCCGCGTTGACGGCTGCTATTGAATTTTGTGTGAAACGGTTGATGTCCATTCAAATACCTCCTCTTATTGAATTACATTCAATATTATACGCATTATCTCATGCGACAATTATATGCTATCATTGGCATATATTGCATTCTACCACAGAAAGGTTAACTTTTTTACACAAATGTGAATAATTTTGAATAAACGGCGTATTATGCGTGCGCGGCGGGCTAAGGCCGCCGCGCATTTGAGTGTCGAAAAAGTGGCATACTGCCACTTTTTCGAATTTTTCTCGTGTTTTGCCTCTCGCATTCGCTCCCGGGCGGCAAAACCCGCAAAGTACGAAAACCTATGGGTTTTCATCCGTTTTGACGCACATGTCGTCAAAGCCGGAATTAACTTAAGGGGCTGTGGCCCCTTAACAACCCCGGGGTTTTTCGACAGACTGGTGCGCGGCGGGCTAAGGCCGCCGCGCATTCCGTTTCCCGAGCACTGTCACTCCGATGGGCTCGACACTATCTTATAATACCGCTTTGCCGTCAATACATATGCCGCAAGGTACACCAGGGAGAACACCGCAAAGCAAAGCAGCGCGCAAATCATGAACAGCCGCGAATTCGTAAGCCCAAACATGGTAAGTATGAGCCGTATTATCGGGAACGCAAAAGCCATATGTACGCCGGCCGCCGCAAGCGGGAGGAAAAACACCGTCAGCACCTGCGAACGCACCGAAGAGCGTATCTCTCGGCGTGTCATGCCGACCTGCCGCATTATTACATAGCGCTCCCTGTCCTCGTATCCCTCCGAGAGCTGCTTATAATACATGATAAGCACAGCCGCCGATATGAATATTATACCGAGTATTATGCCGAGAAAGAATAATCCTCCGTACGTCTCAAGGTAATTCTTCCTGTCGTTCGACGCCTTTGTTACGCTGTACGGCCTTGCTTCATGTCCCGTCGCATAGTCTTCCGTGGCCGCGGCCGCCATCATTTCGATGAGCGCAGTCGCCAGCTTATCCTCATCGTCCACGCCGTCAACATCCGCGCCGTAGTAGTATTCAATCATAGTCATCGCGTCAAAATAGCTTTCATCGTCGGGAAAGTCCCTTTGCGCCTTCTCCAAAGCATCGCGCAGCCGTATTATCGCTTCCGTGTCGGCGGCAACAATGTACACTTGCGCTATCGTTTCATCGTCATGAATCATATTCACCACGTTCATTGCATGCACGACCTTCTCCACTTTCATTTTAGCAGAGCCGAAATATATTTCCCCGTTTTCAAAGTTCATATTCGGCGCGTATACTATCACGCTGTCGCGCTCAAGCGTCTCTTCGGTATTATTCAGCAAATTATAGTCCTCAAGCGGCAGCAGGGTTATTTTAACGCATCTGAGCAGCAAACCCGCCCCATAAGCGTAAATGGAAAAAGTTTTGCCGTCATAATAGGCATATGTGCTCGAATTTCTGTACGCTACAACGTTCTTTACAGTCACGCCGCTCTTTTTCACCGTTTCGTCTATCGCGCTGCTAAGCTGTGAAGCATATTCATCGTCAACGCCTTTAACAACTATCAACTCCACGTTTCGCGGATTAAACGTCCTTACGAGATCCTCCATGCCATAGTAAAGGCACACCGTAGACGATATCATCACAAGCACCATCGTTGACAGTATACATATATTTGCAAGCCCTGCGGCGTTGCGCTTCATTCTGTAGAGCATCCCCGAAACGGGCACAAAATGTTTTTTATTATAGTAGTAGCGCTTGTTTTTCCGCATTATCTTGAGCACCGCTATGCTTCCCGCCGTAAAGAGGCAGTATGTGCCGATTATGACGAGTATCACCGCCACAAAGAACAGACCCAGCGCCTCGCTCGGCGTCTTTGTAAACAGCGCTATGGCGTATCCGCTTCCGAGCGTCAGCACGCCGACAACGGCGATCGCCCATTTGACTCGCGGCTCGCGCTCGCCTGTACTTTTGCTTTTCAAAAGCTCTATCGGCTTCACAAGCCCGACGCGGCTTATGTTATATACAAGCATTATAGCGAATATTGCCCCGAACACCGCAAGCGTATATACGACCGCAAGCATCGGCACCTCAAAGCCAAGCGACTTCGGCACTCCCATAAGGTCGCAAAGCAGCAGCAGCGCAAGCTTTGAAAACAGTATCCCTCCACCTATGCCGAGCACAACCGATACCGAGCCGATATATAGCGTTTCCGTCGCCATAAGGCGCGCGATGTGACGCTTTTCCATGCCGAGAACGTTATAAAGGCCTAACTCACGCCGGCGCTGCTTCATGACGAAGCTGTTGGCATAAAGCATAACTATCACGGAAAATATTGTTATTACGACAGTTCCCATCAAAAGCACCTGGGCTACTGTTCTGGAACGAAGCTCGCTGTTGTTCAAAAGAAACTGTATTATATAAAGCATCGCCGTGACTCCGGCAGACGCCGCGGCAAACGGAACATATAGGCGCCTGTGATTTTTTATATTCGTCACCGCGAGACGATGATAAAGTGAACTACACATTGAGCTCACCGCCCGTCGATATCGCCGTCAGCGTATCGCTGATACGCGCAAACATCGCCTCTTCGTCGAGATCCGCACGATAGAGCTGATGGAACACAATGCCGTCCTTTATAAAAAGCACGCGCTTTGCATGGCTCGCCGCGCGTATGCTGTGCGTCACCATGAGTATAGTCTGGCCGTCATTGTTTATGCTCTCAAAAAGCCTTAAAAGCGCCCCCGCCGATCTTGAGTCGAGCGCACCCGTGGGCTCGTCGGCAAGCACGAGCTTTGGAGACGTTATGAGCGCCCGTGCAACAGCTACGCGCTGCTTTTGGCCGCCTGATATCTCGTATGGATATTTTTGGAGTATGTCTGTTATGCCAAGCTTGGGCGCGATGAACCTTAAACGCACCTCCATCTCATCGTAGCTTTTTCCCGACAGCACAAGCGGAAGAAATATGTTGTCCTTTACGCAGAACGTGTCAAGCAGATTGAAGTCCTGGAATACAAATCCGAGGTTATCGCGGCGAAACGATGTCATCGCGCTTTCCTTGACGGCGGCTATATTCTTGCCGTCGAGCATCACTTCGCCGCTCGTCGGTTTATCGAGCGCCGCTATTATGTTAAGCAGCGTAGTTTTGCCCGAACCCGATTCGCCCATCACGGCAACGTATTCACCGCGTTCCACCGTAAACGTCGCGCCGTTGAGCGCCGTCACGGAATTCAGGCCGAAACGCGTCGTATATACCTTTTTCAGGTTGTTTACAACGAGAAGTTCCATTTTTTCTACCTCCGAATTCATCGTTTGACGCAAGTATAGCAAACGCAAACGCATACGTTCCATCGATTCAGCTTACGTTTTCAACCGAAACATTACAGTATTGAAAGGTTATTCGATTTCCAGCTCATCCCTTGAGAGGTCTATCATTATGCGCGTACCCTTCGACGGCTCCGATTCCGCCCATATCGCATGGCCGAGCATGGAAAGCATACGCTTGCTGAGATAAAGCCCTATTCCCGTTGCCTTCATGTCGCCGCGTCCATTGCTGCCCGTATAACCCCTTTCGAATATCCTCGGCAGATCCTGCGGCGCTATACCTATGCCCGTGTCGGCGATAACAAGAACGCTTCCGCGCGCGTATATCGATATTTTCCCGCTCGGCGTATACTTGAGCGCATTAGAAAGCGCCTGTTCTATCGCAAATGCAAGCCATTTTTCATCCGTGAGCGCCGTTATGTGCGTCTCGCTCAGCTCAAGCTTAAGGCGGTTGAGCACGAACAGGCGCGCATATTTTCTGACGCATTTTCTTACCGTTTCATCGACGTCGCAGTTTTTTATCACGAAATCGGGCGAGTTGCCGCCGCTGCGCATTATGCAAAGCGCCGTCTCGACATATTGCTCTATCTTAAAAAGCTCCGCCGCAAGCTCGTCCGCCGATGCGTTTGACTGTATAAGCAGCCGCATCGCCGCTATAGGCGTCTTTATCTGGTGCGCCCATAGCGTGTATTGCTCGAGCATATCGCCTATCTCTTTCTCATACTCGCCAGTAAGCCTGTTTCGCGCCTCGTCAAGCTTTTTCAGCATATCGCTGTAGTCGTGCTCAAGCACCCCGTGCGGAGGCGGCAGCTCGCCGAGCACCTGAGCGATGTTATTGAGTATGGCTTCAAGCTCCGTGTGGCGTTTTTTTATATAAGCATATTTGAGCAAAAACGGAAGCAGAGCGATAGCTCCTACGAGCGCGAGCGCGTATATGAGCGGTTCCTTCGGAAGCTCATACAGATAAAAAAGCGCCGTAAGCATAAGCGCCGCGCATATTGCAAGCGCTATCCCGCCTATATTCTCTTTGACGTATGCCCAAAACAGGCGTATGCCCTTCCGCGTCATTGTATCATGTATCCTTCGCCGCGTTTTGTGACTATAAACCCGTCAAGACCGATAAGCTCAAGCTTTTTTCTCAGGCGTGTCACATTCACCGTAAGCGAGTTTTCATCTATATAGCTGTCCGTTTCCCAAAGGCGCGTCATGAGCGTGTTGCGGCTGACCGTACTGCCCGCGTTCTCAAAGAGCACCTGCATTACCCTAAGCTCGTTCCTGCTAAGCTCCGCGCTCTCCCCGTTATAGCTCAGCGTCCCGTCGGACATGTTGAGTATCGCCCCATTGTGTTCCGCAAGCGAGCTTTGACCTGCATAGTCGTAGCTGCGCCGTAAGAGTGCGCTCACCTTTGCATACAAAACGTCGAGATCAAACGGTTTCGCCAAGAAATCATCGCCGCCCATATTCATGGCCATTATTATGTTCATCTTATCCGACGCCGACGTTATAAACATCACGGGAACCGTTGACATGCTCCTTATGCGCGAGCATATATGGTAGCCGTTATGATGAGGCAGCGATATATCGAGCAGCACAAGATGCGGCGAAAACGACGCGAACTGCGACACCACATCCCCAAAATCGGTCACGGCGTACACATCAAAGCCCCATGCTTCGAGATACCTCTGCATGGCGTTCGCTATTGTCCTATCGTCCTCGGCAATAAATATCTTGTACATATTTCAGCACGTTCAGCGCCTGTATTCATTCAGATACCAATGCGTGAAACGCTCAAGCCCCTCATCAAGAGTCGTATTGGGCGCAAAGCCGAAATCGCGTTCAAGCTCCGCTACATCGGCATACGTCGTTACGACGTCGCCCGCCTGCATGGGCGCAAGCTCTATAAGCGCTCTTTTCCCAAGACATCTTTCAAGCACGGCAACAAATTCGCCGAGCTCAACAGGCGAGCTGTTTCCGATATTGTACACCTTATGCGGCGCTCCGTTTACATCAGCCTTCGGCGGGCAGGCGTAAAGGCGCGTTATCGCTTCGACTATATCGTCGACATATGTGAAATCGCGCGACATTTTGCCGTAGTTATAAAGGCGTATCGGCTTGTCGTCCATTATTTTTTCCGCAAAAGAAAAATACGCCATATCGGGCCGCCCATAAGGGCCATAAACCGTAAAAAACCTAAGCCCCGTCATGGGCGTTCCGTAGAGCTTGCTGTATGAATATGCCAATAGCTCGTCGGAGCGCTTTGTTGCCGCATAAAGGCTAACAGGCTTATCGGCCCTGTCATCGAGCGAAAAAGGCACGTCTCCGCTCGCGCCGTATACGGAGCTCGACGAAGCGTATACAAGATGCTTCACGGGGAAACTGCGGCATGCTTCCAAGACGTTAAAAAAGCCGACTATGTTCGAATTTATGTATGCACGCGGGTTTTCTATGCTATATCTGACGCCGGCCTGCGCCGCAAGGTTTATCACCGTATCGGGCGCAAATTCCGCAAACGCAGCGTTTACGGCGTCCTCATCGGCTATGTCAGCCTTGATAAAAGTAAATTCCGCGCGTTCGCAAAGCTTTTCAAGGCGCATGTTCTTAAGCCGCACGTCGTAATAATCGTTCATGTTATCCATGCCGACGACGCGCACTCCCGCCTTCATCAGCGCAAGCGACGTATGAAACCCAATAAAACCGCATGCACCGGTGACAAATACAGTCATGTTTTTCATCTCCCTATAGAGTAATACTCTACTCCGCCTTCGCGCATCCTCTCGGGTGACAGTACGTTCCTGCCGTCATATACGAGCGAATACGTCATGTTTTTTTTGAACGTTTCAGGCGTAAGCGCTTCGAATTCATGCCATTCCGTCAATATGAAGCAAACGTCGGCTCCCTGCAGCGCTTCTGCGGCCGATTCCTTTACGGACACCGCAGGAAAACACTTTCCGAATTTTTTGCCGCCTATCGGGTCATATGCCGACACTTCCGCACCTACATCGATTAAAAGTCTTGCCATCACAAGCGACGGCGCCTCACGCAAATCGTCCGTGTTTGGTTTGAACGTAACGCCCAAAAGCGCCGCGCGCCTGCCCGAAAGCGTACCCAGACGCTCCATTGCCATACGATAAAGCTTCGTTTTCTGCGCTTCGTTTACTTCTATCGCAGCCTTGACCGTCTTGAGCTCATATCCGTTTTTCATTGCTATATGCGCGAGCGCTTTCGTGTCCTTTGGGAAGCAGCTTCCTCCGAACCCTATGCCCGCGCGGAGAAATTGAGATCCTATGCGCTCGTCATAGCTCATTCCGAGCGCAACATCCTCCACATCGGCGCCGACAAGCTCGCAAAGGTTCGCAATATCATTCATGTACGATATCTTAAGCGCAAGAAAATCGTTCGACGCATATTTTATCATCTCGGCGCTTCGCCGCGACACACATACGGTCGGCAGGCCAAACGGCTCGTATATTTTTTTAAGCTTCTCACGCGCGCTGTCAGATTCCGCGCCGATTATTATGCGCCTTGCGTACAGCGTGTCATGAACGGCGCTGCCCTGCGATAGAAATTCGGGGTTTGACGCAACCTCTAAATGAATGTCTTTCCCACTTGCGGCCTCCCTGAGTAAACGCTCGACATAGTCGTTCGTTCCAATAGGCACCGTTGACTTTACAACTATCAGGCAATCGTGATTGAGCGCTCCTGCTATGCCGCCGATAGCCGAATCAATGTATTCTAAATCAGCCGATCCGTCCCGTCGCTCAGGCGTACCCACACCTATAAATATAGCGTCGGCGTTTTTGAAAGCATCCTCATACGAAGTCGTGAAGCGCAATCTCCCTTCTCTCATCGTCTTTTCAATAATCTCGGGCAGCTGCGGCTCGAAAACAGGGCAAACGCCGTCCGAGAGCAGCTTTATCTTTTCCTCGTCTACATCGACGCATACGACTTTATGCCCCACATGCGCAAAGCATGCGCCCGCGACAAGCCCGACGTACCCCGTTCCGAGCACAGCAATATCAAACATATTCTTCCTCCGTAGCAGCTTCGGCAAAAAACCGACGTTATTATATCATATCCGAAGCAGTGCGGACTACCTGCGGCGGTTTTGGGGCCGAAAAGTTTTTTGCGTATTTTCATCAGAAGATTTATTTATTTATTTCTCTATTATATAGATTTATATATGATAAAGTGCTATTATTCAATGTATTGAATGTACCAATACGGCATTCGTAAAATATTATCGGAGGAAGAAACAAATGAAGAAAACTTCAAAGCTTCTCAGCTTGCTCCTTGCGGCCGCTCTTATAATCGGAGTGACGCCCGTTATGGCTCTCGCTGAGAATGTATCATTTGCGGCAGACGAAGCAAGAGCAACCGCATTGAGAAACGAAGCATGGAACGTGCTTGAAAAGGTCGAATCCGAAATGCTCGCCGAGAAAGCTGCACCCGAAGAGGTCGTCAAGGCCGCTTTCGAGGCTGCGCTCAATTGCGAGCTTATCACGGACGTTGAGTGGAAAGACGACAACGGCTTCCAGTTCCGTGTAAACGATATGGCGTGTGCATACGATTATCGCATAAGAAACACACAGCACCAGCCTGTCGTTACAGACGACACGATCCGTGCCATTGCGGGAGAACACACGACAAAAGCCATAAACACGTCTTCCAACCTTAACGTTCTTCTCATCGGGCCGTGCTACAGCACAGACAGCTCGTTCACCGATGAATACAAGACAAGGGCAGCGGCTATCGCCGAATACACAGGCGGCACGGTAACGCAGCTCCTTAACTCAAACGCCTCCGCCACTAACATCGTAAATAACTTCCCGAACAACGGCGTCGTTATTTTTGACAGTCACGGCGCGAGCTACAACAGCACATCGTATCTCTGCCTCAAGACATCGACAGGTATTTCTTCAAGCGACTACAGTAAAAACTGGGCGCTCGACTTCGGCAGCGGCACATACGGCATTGACGGCCGATTCATCGCCAACTATATCTCCAGAACGCTGCCCAACAGCATCGTCTGGATGGCTATCTGCGAAGGAATGAAGACCAACGTATTCGGCAACTACCTCACAGGCGCAGGCGCAGGCGTAGTTTACGGCTACTCCCAGTCCGTATCTTTCACGGGCGACTATGCTTATGAAAAGGTATTCTGGCAGAACATGACGAACGGCGCAACAGTCGCATCGGCAATAAGCGCAATGAAGTCCTCCTGCGGCAACTATGATTACCGCACAAACCCCTATGCTTACCCGGTAGTAGTGTCCGCAACCGACTCCTATCCGTCTAACCCCGACTCCGTACAGACGGTTACATCTACATGGAAGCTCCCGACGGCTGCCACAGTTAACCCGACGGTAGCTCCGACAGTAGCTCCGACAGTCGCCCCGACAGTTGCCCCGACGGTAGCTCCGACCACAGCTCCTTCGAATGTTACATACGAACTCGCAACTCAGTTTGAGAACGGTGAGAAATACATAATCGCAGCATCCGGTTCGTCTGTTGCAGTCAGCAACAGCACGCCCGGCAGCTACAGCTACTATCTGGCGGCTCGGTCAGTCACAATAAGCGGCAACTACTGCACGGTTGCAAGCTCTGTTGATGTCACCAGCCTGCTTTGGACGGCTGAAGGCAACACAACGAACGGATTTACGCTCAAGAGCGTAGGTAGCGGTAAGTACATGACGCTTAACTCGTCCGAATATCTCTATCCGGGCACGAGCGCGATAACCTGGAAGTATTCCAATAACGATCTTGCCAACAGCGCAGACAGCGAGGGCTACTATTACCTTTCGTATTCTTCAAGCGGCGCGGTTCGTTTCACAACAAGCAAGAATACGGGCAATTCCATCAAGCTCTATAAGCTTGTTGACAGCTCTGTAACACCTACGGCTGCTCCGACTGCAGAACCCACGGTAGCACCCACTGTAGCTCCGACTGTAGAGCCGACAGTAGAACCCACGGTAGAGCCGACAACGGCGCCGACGCTCAACGCAATCGATGAGGCGGCCAACAAGGAAGGCTCAACCCTTAACTTCACGAACGATACGACGAATCCCTGGATAGTTGACAGCACGACCGATTCAGGACGCGTCTCTGTCAAGTCTAACATTGCAGGCAAGAGCAGCACATCGACATCTTTCTCGATAACGCTTACTCTCAACGCCGGCGATAGGTTCTACTTCGATTGGAAGGTAAGCTCCGAGTCGAGATACGATTATCTCTCGTTCTATATCAACGGTTCGAGGGCGGTACGCACCAGCGGCTCAAAATCGTGGGCAACGAAATACTACGTTATTCCGACGACCGGCACATATACGTTTACATGGATATACGCAAAGGATTCGAGTGTAAACAGATACTCCGACTGCGCATGGGTTGACAATGTATATGTTCTCGCGGCATCAACAAGCGACTATACAGCTCCTGTTTATGAAGCGATAGTTCCGTCAACGAAAGTCAACGAGTTCTAATTATAGCTCTCTGAGCGATAGCGAAGGCCGCTGCGTCAGCAGCGGCCTTAGTTTGTCGACAGACTGAGCGCCCGAGAAGTAAAGGCTTTATCGGGCGCTGTTTCCTTAAATAACTATATTACAAGCTGGCCCTGGTCGGAATCGATTATCTTGAATATCTTACATTCTTCGCCCGACACGGCATCTATGTAGATTATGTATGACTGCTCGCCGCATTTGCCCTTGAACTCGTAACAAAGCCGTTCTGTTTGAATCGTGAGCGGTATGTATGCAAGCTTTATCGATTCGACACTGAGGTTTTTTGAAACCATCTCTCGCGCCTCGCCTTCGCTTATCTCCGGCTCGGGAAGGTCGCGCACAATATGACTGAAAAGATAATTTCGCGCATCTACGCCTATTATTTCGCCCGTATCAATGTCTATCCAAAGCTTCACAAGGTCGCTGTAGAGTATTACGTCGTCCTGCATGGCGGCATAGTTTATGAGTACACAACCCGCATAATACTGAGCGTATGTAGACGTCATGCTTCCATAGCCGTGAGCGGAGAGGTATTCAAGACCGGCGTCCCTGAGCTTTGCCGCGCCGTCTTCGTCGGGACGCTGCGATTCGCCGCCCGATGAGGACAACATGAGCCAAAGCAGCTTTCCGCCTGTCTTTGTGACGGAAACGTCAATGTCCATGCCTGCAGAGGTAGTACCGGAAAAGTCGTATGCGGGGATGGAGCCGTTAGATTCGCCTGTGAGCGAAAGCGTCGCCCCCTGTGCGTATTCGAGCGCCTTTTGAAGCGCTTCGTCGGCCGATACGTCGCTGCCTGTTAAGCCGCGCGCTTCGGCGCGCTCATTGCTTTCAGAGAAAGCTCCGTCATATATGAGCGTCGGGAATTTTAATTCGCTGTCGTCGTCCTTAGGGGCTTGAGAAGCGGTGAAGTATTCCTCATTTGTTATCGGTTCGGAAGGTATGCTTTCACTTACGATTTTGGCGGAAACATCGTCGCGGAGCTTTATGCAGACGTTGTGAAGCTGCGCGAGCTGCTCAACATCGCGTTCCGAAGGCATCTTGCCCGAAATAACGCTTTTCATTAGTTCGCGCGCATAGTCGCCGCAGCGTACTACAAAACTGTTAAGCTCGTAGGTATCTATATGGCTTGACGGTATTTGTGCCATTACGGTTACGCTTGCGCCGCTGAGACGCCATATATCGTCGAGCAGCAGCGCCGTTTGATATTTTGAACCCGCAACGGTAAGCTTCGAAAGCGTTGCTTCCATTTCGTCAAGGTTTTCGCTAAGCTCTATGAACGCGCGCTTGTACGACGCACGTGTGCTTTCGCGGTATGTATCGGCGAGCGCCTTCTGACCAAATCCCCAAAACGAGGAGATAATGAGCGCTGTAAAAAGCAGTATGGGGACGCCTATGGCTAATATTTTCTTGATTTTTTTGTTCATGAGCGTTACCTGAAGAAGGCGTGGCTGCCTATCGTGAGGACAACGGGCTTGCTAAGCATCCACCTATTTGTTGTCTTTGAAGGATTATAATAGTAAAGACATCCGTTTGTAGGGTCCCAGCCGTTCATGGCGTCCTTTGCGGCTTTGAGAGCCGTTTCATCGGGTTCGAGATTTATCTGTCCGTCTGCAACAACTGAAAAAGCGCCGCTCTGGTAGATGACGCCCGACACGGAGTTTGGGAAAGACGAGCTCTTTACGCGATTAAGCACGACGGCCGCGACGGCCACTTGCCCCTTGTACGATTCGCCGCGCGCCTCGCCGTATACGAGACGTGCGAGAAGGTAAAGATCACCCGAGCCCGATGAGCCTGAGCTTGAACCTGATACGGCGACAGAGCCGTCGCTTGATAGCCCGAGCGCTTTTGATGTTTGCGGTCCGACCATGCCGTCGACTGTCAACCCGTTTGTGCGCTGAAAATACATGACTGCGGATTTTGTGCCGCTTCCGAATATGCCGTCAACGCTTCCGCTGTAATAGCCCCAACGCTTGAGCTTTGATTGAACGGTTCTTACGGCTTCTCCGCGAGAACCGTATTTTAGCACTGCCGCGTCTGCCGCGATAGGCTCGATTACGAGCATCAGCAGTACGATAACGGCCGCAATAAGCGCCGTGTATCTTTTACGATTTTGCATTTTTACCTCCGAAAAGCAGTTTGAAAAGCTTTACGAAAACGCTTTCAAACTCGATTGTTTCATCGGTATCAATTTTCCCGTTATCGCTTTTTAATATACACAGCGGCGGGAACATAACGCACCACCAGTTTTCGCCCGCGCCGTCGCCGAGTATAACGCGGAAGGCATCGTAGTCGCCTGCGGGATAAAGTACGCCGTTATATTCTCTGTCCGGGAACGGGAAAGTGCCTACGAGCATCTGCGCGCCGTAGTCAAAGCCGTTCGACCGCAGGACGCCTTCGATTATCTCGAGAAGCTCGGCGCCGTGCGTCATCAGCTCCTCTCGTGTTTTTGCGGCGCTTACGGCGTCTAAATTTTCGGCCTCATATTCAAGCACAGCGTCGCGCACTTCAAGCTTTACCGCCTGATCCTCGGCCGAATTGCTGTTTGCTATTATATGAAGCCTGAATATGCTGTCGGCGTTGCAGTAGGCGGATACAGAGCTTTGCCGGGATTCGGCGTCAAAGCATGCCGTCGACACGGCGAGGACAACAATTGCGAGCGTCAAAGAAATAAGGCTTTTTTTTGAAATTGATGGCATCATTGAAACACTTCCTTTCGACATCATGGATTATTGCCTTTAATTACGGAATACATTCCTCCACGGGCGCACATTTTGCGGCGCATAATTGTGATTTTTTTGGAACAAATATGCACAAATTAGCAATAAACTCCGCGCGGAGCTTGATATAAAACATAAAATGCGCTAAAATTAACTATCAAAGGCAGAAGCAGAAAACCTATGCTTTTGAAATACATGATTAGGGGGATCTCAAAATGCCGGGAATCATCGAAAACGAATTTGGCAAGATCACTATTGCGGAAGATATTGTGGCGGCGCTCGTCGGCTATGCCGCAGGAGAGAATTACGGGATAGTGGGAATGAACAGCAAAAAAGCGTCCGATACGATATTGCAGCTCGTGGGAACCACAAACCATAAGCGCGGCGTCAAGGTGACTGTCGTAGAGGACGGAACGGTGATGGATATTGACCTTTATATCACTGTCGTTTACGGCGTATCTCTGCCGGCAGTGGCAAAAAACGCAATGGAAAACGTGCGCTATCGCGTCGAAGACCTTACCGGTCTTAAGGTGCGCAATGTCAATGTCCATATAGAGGGCATCAGGGTGTAGGCGGCCTGCCGACGCATATGCGCGGTAAATATGTTCGGGGTATGACATTGGGGCGTGAAGGATCGGCAGGGTCTGCGCCCGAGTCTCCGATGACGAGGCGTGACGCTCACGCGCGATTGTTAGGAGGGATAAGATTTTGGATGAATTGGTGATTAGCGGCGCATTGCTAAGAGATATGTTTACAGCGGGAGCCGCTCTTCTTGAAAAGGACAGGGCGCTCATTGATTCGCTCAACGTATTCCCCGTTCCGGACGGAGATACGGGAACGAACATGTCTATGACGATGCAAAACGCGATAAAGGAGCTCAAGGCATGCACGGGCAACACGGTCGGCGATGTTGCTTCTGCGGTGTCGCTCGGTGCGCTTAAGGGCGCAAGGGGCAATTCGGGAGTTATCCTGTCGCAGTTGTTCCGTGGCTTCGCAAGGGCTGTAAAGGACGCCGAGACTATGGATTCGCATATGCTTGCAGAGGCGCTCAGGCTCGGAACAGAGGCTGCGTATAAGGCGGTAATGCGACCTAAGGAAGGAACAATGCTTACGGTTTCCCGCATGATAAGTGAGGAAGTTAGCCGTATGGCAAACGAAGGGGCAAACACGTTTATGCTCGTGGACGCCATGTTAGCTGCGGGAAATAAAGCGCTCAACATGACGCCGCAGCTTTTGCCCGTGCTGAAGGAGGCCGGAGTCGTCGATTCGGGCGGCAAAGGTCTGCTTACCATTTATCGCGGATTTAAGATGGCGATAGACGGAGAGGAGATAGACGATGTTTCGCTTGACGAAGCGCCCGAAGTCTCGGCAGAGAACAACATTACGCTCGAAGACGTAAACGATATCGAATTTGGTTATTGTACGGAATTTTTTATTATTCATTTAGACGAATCGTTTACGGAACAGGCGCTCGATACGTTCCGCGAGAATCTCATGCGCGTCGGCGATTCGGTAGTCGTGGCCCATGATACGGGATACGTTAAGGTTCATGTTCACTCGAATGTTCCCGGTAAGGTTATACAAATGGCTTTGAGGCTCGGCGAGGTCGATAAGATTAAAATCGAGAACATGCGCGAACAGAACAGACAGATAAAGGAGAACCTAAAGCGGAACGAAAAGGAGTATGCAGTTATATCGGTCAGCGCAGGCGAAGGAATAAGCGCCGTGTTTAAGGACCTGGGCGTTTCGGTCGTAATAGAGGGCGGCCAGACGATGAACCCGAGCATAGATACGATACTTAAGGCCATAAAACAGGCGAACGCAAGGAACGTGTTCGTGCTCCCGAACAATTCGAACATAATACTTGCGGCGCAGCAGGCGGCGGAGCTTTCGGAAAGGAATGTTATTGTTATACCGACAAAGACGATAATGCAGGGCATTTCTGCCGCCATGGCATTCAATACGGAAAACACGCTTGAAGAAATAGAGAGCAACATGAAGTCGGCGCTTCAAAACGTAGCGTCCGGTTCTGTAACGTATGCAGTGCGTACAACGACGTTCAACGGAAACAGCATTCAGGAAGGCGATATAATCGGCATAATAGACGGCAACATTGAGGCGGTCGACAGTTCGGTCGAAGGCGCGTCGAAGGCGCTGCTAAGGAAGATGCTTTCAAATGCATCGGAAGACGCGGTAGTGACGATATTCTATGGCGAAAACATGGATGAGGAAAACGCGAACGCGCTTGTCGCAGATGTTCAGGCGGATTTCCCGGATGCGGAGTTTATAGTTCAGAACGGCGGACAGCCGCTGTACTATTACTATTTCGCAGTCGAGTGAAGTGAACGAAGAAATATCGATACAGAGTTTAAGGGGCATTGGCAAGAGCCGCGCAGAGGCGCTCGGCAGACTTGGCATTGCCTCTTTATTTGACCTTATACGGTATCTGCCGTCGGACTATATGGACTGTACGCGCGCCCGAGCCGTCGCAGAGACGGAGGACGGCGAAGCGGCGCTTTTTTATGTGACGCTTTTGGACGCGCCCAAAATGTTCACCTCAAGAAACGGGGCGCGCACGGTGAGCGTGCAGGCTACGGACGGGACGCAGAAGCTGAACGTGCTTTTTTTTAATCAGTCATACATGATGGCGAACCTTAAAAGCGGCGTGTCATATTATTTCTACGGCACATTGTCGAAAAAGCGAGGGGTTTACATAATAAATCCCAAGGTATTTTCGGAGCCCACGGGCATAGTGCCGATATACAGGACTGTCAAGGGTATTCCGCAGAGCGTAATGCGCTCGGCTGTGAGAGAGGCGCTCGACATGCGGCTAAACGAAACGCGCGAATGGCTTACGGACAAAATTCGAGATGAATTTGGCCTGATGCCGCTTGCGGATGCGGCTGTAGGCGTGCATTTTCCGCGGACATTTGATGAGCTTGCGGCGGCGCGGAAACGGCTTCTGTTCAACGAGTCGTTTTCCTATTTTATAGCGCTTCGCTGTTTTTTGGCGGAACGGCGAAGGGCGGGCGGAATATCATTCAAAACGGCGGGTGTGCGTGAACGGCTTGAGATGCTGCTGCCGTTTAAGCTGACGCGCGCACAAAAGCGTGTTATGGATGACATAGCGAATGACATGGCCTCACAGGACCCGATGAACAGACTGATACAGGGCGACGTGGGGTCGGGTAAGACGGCCGCGGCAGTTTTTGCGATGCTCGTTGCTAATGAAAACGGGCTTCAGTCGGTTATTATGTCGCCAACTGAAATACTTGCGCGGCAGCATTACGAGAAGCTGAAAGCGATTTTTGGCGACAAAGCGTGCCTTGTTACGGGCGGAATGAGCGAAAAGGAGCGGCGTGGAACGTACTCCGCCATTGCTTCGGGCGAATACACCGTGATATCGGGTACGCACGCGCTTCTTGAGGATAAGGTCGAGTTTAAGCGGCTCGGGCTTGTGATTTCGGACGAACAGCACAGGTTCGGCGTGGCGCAAAGGGCTAAAATGGCAAAAAAAGGCGCTTCGCCCGATGTGCTAGTTATGTCGGCGACGCCGATACCGCGTACGCTTTCGCTTATACTCTACGGCGATCTTGACATATCGGTAATAGACGAGCTTCCGCCCGGAAGAAAGCCCATAAAGACATGCTATGTTTCGCAGGCGAAGCGCGGCGGCATGTATCGCTTTATACGCGACAGAGCGCTTGCGGGCGAACAGGCATATGTTATATGCCCGCTTATTGAGAGCTCGGAATCGCTTGAGCACGTCAGCTCTGCGTGCGACGTCTACGAGGAGCTGAGCCGCAAGCTCGATGTTACGGTAGGGCTTCTACACGGGCGGATGAAGAGCGCCGAAAAAGAGAATGTATTTGAACGGTTCAGGCGCGGCGAAATAAGCGTGCTTGTGTCGACGACGGTTATTGAAGTGGGCGTTGATGTAAAAAACGCGTCGATAATGGCGATAGAGAGCGCAGACAGGCTCGGCCTTGCACAGCTTCACCAGCTCAGAGGGCGTGTCGGCAGGGGTGACAAGGAGTCATATTGCTTTTTGCTCGGCGACGCGACAAAAAAGACCGCTAAAGAGCGTATGAAGCTCTTGACCGAAACATCGGACGGCTTCGAGATTGCGAAAAAGGACCTTGAGATGCGCGGACCGGGCGAGTTTATCGGCAAGCGCCAGCACGGCGCGAACGAGCTTGCGGAGATGTTCGCGGGGATGGATATGCGCACGCTCGACGCAGCCAACAGAGCCGCCGCAAAGACAGTTAAGCGTATGAACGACGACGCCGAGGCGCGACGCATGGCGGAGCATGCGCTTGGCATATATGGAAATGCTATGGAAAGCATAGCTTTCAACTGAAAAGTTTATAATATAATGCGCTGAAACGGGTACAATATTACAGCGTCACGGTTGCATAAGTTAATTTAATGATGTAATATTGTGGTAGCGCGCGGCGCAAAATTTTCTGGAGGATCATTCAAATGGCAATTAAAGTTGGGATAAACGGGTTTGGTCGTATCGGCAGAACGATACTCCGCCTTTCGTCAGGTTTCCCTGAGATTGAAGTGGTCGGAATCAACAATACGAACAGCGACACCGAGTATTTGGCGTATTTGCTCAAGTATGATTCTGTCCACGGCAGATTTGACGGCGAAGTCGAAGGCCGCGGGAACAAACTCGTTGTCAACGGCAAAGAAATATCCGTATATGGCACAAGAAACCCTCTCGAGATACCGTGGGCAGAGTGCGGAGCCGAGTATATCATTGAATGCACGGGTGCGTTTACCACAATCGAAAAAGCTTCGATGCATATCCAATCGGGCGCTAAAAAGGTCGTTATTTCGGCCCCGAGCGCGGACGCTCCGATGTTCGTATACGGCGTGAACCATAATGAATACAAGCGCGATATGGATATAGTTTCCAACGCCTCCTGTACGACAAACTGCCTTGCGCCTCTCGCAAAGGTTATCAACGACAACTTCGGAATCGTCGAAGGACTTATGACGACGGTTCATTCCTACACCGCTTCGCAGAAAACGGTCGATGGCGCATCCAATAAGGACTGGCGCGGAGGCCGCGCTGCCGCCGTTAACATAATACCGAGCTCGACGGGCGCCGCAAAGGCTGTCGGCAGGGTAATACCGTCGCTCAAGGGCAAGCTTACGGGCATGTCCATGCGCGTACCGACGCCCGATGTATCGGTCGTTGATCTTACATGCCGTCTTGAAAAGCCCGCGACATACGAGGAGATAAAAGCCGTTATGAAGGCTGCCTCCGAGAGTGAGGAGTGGAAGGGCATAATCGGCTACACCGATGAAAAGGTTGCTTCATCAGACTTCTACAGCGATCCGCGTACGTCCATTTTCGATGCCGATGCCGGCATAAGCCTGAACGAGCACTTTGTGAAGCTTATCGCTTGGTACGATAACGAGTGGGGTTATTCGAGCAAGACGCTCGATCTCGTCTGTCATATGGCGAAGGTCGACCATTCTTGCTGCTGAGAAATGATACGTCAGATAAAATAAACCTTGTGCGGCGACTGTCCGCTTAAATAATGAAGGCTCGTCGGGCAATGCCCGTCGGGCTTTTTGTATAGAATCGGAAATGTATGTGTCACGATTCCGACAAAATTGTGTTATTAACGCTGCACGATTGCGCGCGGAGCGCCAAAACTATATAATCGTAATGAGGTGATGAGAATGCCATATAAAATCCTGATATGCGATGATCAACCCATAATACACGAAACGCTCGGCGTTTATCTGCGGGAGGAGGGCTTTGATGTCTGCTCGGCATACGATGGAAGCGAAGCGCTGCTCAAGTTCGAATCGGAGCTGCCCGATATGATAATTCTCGACATAATGATGCCCAAGGTTACGGGCATAGAGGTATGCAGGGAGATACGGCATAAAAGCGATGTGCCCATAATCATGCTGACTGCAAAGGGAGAGGAAATTGACCGCGTGCTGGGTCTTGAGCTTGGTGCGGACGATTATATTGTGAAGCCGTTCAGCGCCAGGGAGCTTGTCGCGCGCGTGAAAGCGGTCTTGAGGCGGTATCACCACGAATCGAAAGATGATAATTCCGTCATAAGGGTGGCGGAGATGGAAATAGATCCCTCTAATTATGAGGTCAGGATAAACGGCACGCTTTTGCGCGTTACACCGAAGGAGGTTGAGATACTCGAGCTTTTGGCGTCGCAGCCGGGAAAGCTTTTTGAGCGCGAGAAGATACTCGAACGCGTATGGGGCTATTATTACTACAGCGATACGCGCGTCGTCGATACACAGATTAAGCGCATAAGGCAAAAGCTTCCCGAGGGAATAAGCTTTACCATAACAACCGTCTACGGGCTTGGATACAAGCTGGAGCTCATTAGATGAAACATGCGCTGCTCATAAAAACGATACTTATAATACTTCTTACCATCGTGTTAAGCGCCACTCTGACTGCCGTCCTTTTTATGATATTCGGTACGCGGGAGATAATGGACATGCGTGTCGCCGATATGCAGCCGGAAGCAGAGTATTGTGCGCGTGTGTTTTCATATCTAAAGGAAGACGAGCTGAGCACGCTCGCGTTTAACCGAATAATGGCCGAACAGGTGAAACTGCTTGGCGACGGCGAAATAATCGTAATGAATTCGCCTGACGACGTGTTCGGCTTTAAGTACACGCCAAACATAAACGAGCTTTACGAGCTGATAAAGCCGTATATGGAAACGGTGTTTAACGGCGAGAACGTCGCCGATGTGTCTGTATCCGACGAGAGCAAGGTTATCGTCGGCGCACCCGCTTTCGGTACGGGCTTTAGAAGCGAAGAAATAAAGGGCGCAGTGTTCATAATTAAGCCTTTGAATGAGATTACATCGGCCATGCACGGCATGATATCGGCGCTGATTGTATCGATGCTTGCGGTATCGATTATCATGGTTTTACCGGCGTATTTGGCGTCGAAGGGGATAACGCGCCCCATCGAGAAAATGATAGGCGTTGCGCAGGCATTGGCGCACGGCGACTTTTCTGTTAAGGCACATGTGAAGGGGAAGGATGAGCTTTCGAGCCTTGGAAGTGCGATAAACGACATGTCGGATGAGCTTTCGCAGACGATAGCCGACCTTGAGACGGAACGCAACAGGCTGAGCGTAATAATGGAAGGAATTGGAGACGGCATTGCATCTCTTGACGAGGACGGAGGCGTTACATATTGTAATTCGGCAGCAGCAGAGCTCTTAGAGACGGGAGGCGTGTGCGCGAATGCACTCGAGAAATGCGTCAAACGCTTAAAGGAGATAAACGCGAGCGTGACCGAATACGAAAATATCGACGGAAAAACGATAAAACTTTCGGTGATGCCTCTTGATGGAAATGAGAGTGCGGTGGCGCTTCTGCAGGATATAACGGAGACGAGCAGGCTTGAGCAGACGAGGCGAGAGTATGTTGCGAACGTGAGTCACGAGCTTAGGACGCCGCTTGCATCGATACGCAGCCTTGCCGACGCGCTTAACGACGGTCTCATAAGAAATGAAGCGGACAGGCAGCGCTATTACGGTTTCATACTCAAGGAGACGATGAGGATGTCGCGCCTTGTCGATGACCTTTTGGAGCTGTCGAGATTGCAGTCGGGTAACGTTGCGCTAGAAAAGAAACGTTTTGATGTGTCAGAGTTTATATATGACGCATACGACAGGATGAAGGATACGGCGCTTGAGCACGGAAAGGTGATAACGCTGGAAACGGTTGTATTGCGCGATAAAAAACACTACATCGTCCAAAACCATGACAGGATGGAGCAGGTGCTTATAATATTGCTGGACAACGCGATAAAGCATTCGGATCCGGACTCTGTCGGCATATCGCTCGTGTTTGAGGTGAATGACGGGCAGGCGGCAATGCGCGTGACGAATAAAGGCACGATTGGAAAAGAGGATATAGGGCATCTGTTTGAACGCTTTTACAAGGTGGACAAATCGCACAGCGGCGACGGCACGGGATTGGGACTTGCGATAGCGAGCGAGATAGCGGCGCTGCTCGGCGGCAGGATAAGCGCGGTCAGCGAAGGCGGCACGGTGATGTTTGAGGCGGTATTCCCCTGCGGCGAAGAAGGCTGAGTATTACAAAGCAATGCGGCGCTCGTTTTTGCGTTATAGAAGCGGTTATTCATTGTCCGTTATAACGACGGTGCTGTTCTCTATCCTTGCAACTTTGTCGCACATTTCGATACCTGCGGGGCGGTGAGTGATAATTATGCAGCTTTTGTCCTTCATTGCGCGAATGTTTGATAAAAGGCGGCGCTCCGTATCTTCATCAAGGGCGCTTGTTGCTTCATCGAGCAGGAGTATGGGCGCGCCGGAAAGCACGGCACGAGCGACGCTGAGCCTCTGCGCCTGGCCATCGGAAAGGCCGAGACCGTGTTCGCCTATAACAGTATCAAGGCCATCGGCGAGCGATGAAACGAAATCATATGCGCAGCTTATTTTAAGCGCCTCGATTATGGATTCATCGCTGACTTCTTCGTCTATAAAAAACGTCAGGCAGTCGCGTATCGTACCTGATAAAAGCAGGTTGCTCTGCGGCACATATGAAAAAAGGCGGCGTGTGGACGAATCTGCAGTTATGATGCTGCCGCCGCGCGAAATGATTTCGATAGATCCCTCGCTTGGCGTGTATACTCCCAAAAGAAGCTTCATAAGAGTGCTTTTGCCTATGCCGGATATGCCTGCGATTGCGATAAAATCGCCGCGCGCGATATCGAACGAAACATTGCTCAGGAGGGCGCTTCTCTCATTATATGAAAAGCCGACATTGCGAAAGCGTATGACATCAAGCTCGGAATATAGGGCGGCTGCGTCGCGCATTTGAGCCGTCGATGCCTCGTCGGGGAGGGCGTCGATTTCGCATATTCGTTCAGCGGAGGCCAGCATTGCATAGTATTTCGGCAAAAGCCCCGAGATGCCTGTGAAAGGCGATTGGACTTGGTTCACGAGCTGCATTATTGCAGTGAGAGTGCCGAACGTTATAACACCGTTATAGAGATTGACGCTACTCCAGACGAGCGCAAATATGAAGCCGAACATAAATGCGAACGAAAACCCGGTGTTGGCTAAAATCGCGACGGCGCGGCGCTTCATCTTTTGGCGGTAATGCGCGTCTTGAAGCTCTTGTGAAGCTGCATCTATTTTGCCGTAAGCAAAATATGCCTTGACTGCCAATATATTGCTTAAAACCTCCTGAAGGAACGAGCGGAGTTTTCCGTCAGCCTCCTGCATGCTTTTGTGAAGTCTTTTAAGGGGTTTGCGGGCTATGCGCGAAACCGTGAAGAGAAGAATACCCGCGCATGCGACAATCAGCGCGAATTTGACGTCCAGCACGGCGAGCGCCGAAAAAGCAAGCGCAAGGCGGGCAAACATGCCGCAAAGCTGTGCCGGTATTGTCACAACGGCATCGCTGACGACGGATACGTCGTTGACTATGCGGTTGAGCAGCTCGCCCGTGTGGTAGGAGGTGATTTTGGCGTAGTCTTTCCTTATTATACTGTTGACGAGTGCCGACTTAAAGGCTATCTCAAGCTTTGACTGTATACGCGTCAAAAAGTAGCTGTCGGCGATACGAAGCGCGAAAAGAACGACGAGCGCCGCGCCGAGCATTACGGCGGTAGATATGAGGGCTTCCCAACTGCGTCCGTCGCCTGTGGCACTGTCTATAAGTGTGCGCATAAGGAGCGCCTGGCAGACGCTTAGCGCTGAGGCGGCGATGCTGCCGATGCATATAAGCGCAAGCGGGAAAAGCTGCTTGCGCGATTTCGACAGAATATATTTGATTGGTGCATTATTTTTTGACACGGCGCTTTATCCTCCCGAGGAAACGCTTTACGGCCAGCAGCTGCTTTCGCACGGGCAGGAAAAGCGTCCATAAGAAGCAGTAGACCCTGTAGGAGAAAGCCTTACATGATATCTGCCTGCCGCACCGTTCAAATGATGTTACGACGGCAAATATCTGGTCGCGCCTGACGGGGTATTCCACGCTATACTGGTTGTCGCCGCAGAGTTTGTATGCGCCGTCCTTTATGCCGACTATTCTGTGCATAACAAATCTGCCGTCGTCGCGTCTGTAAAAAGGGATATCATAGACTTTAAGGCGTTCCGGCGGTTTTTCTATCGTGACTCTGTCGCGCCCCTGATAAAGCATGGGCTGCATGCTTGCGCCACGCGGCGCAAATGTTATTTTTCCACCCGATTCAAGTATCTCGAGCATTACGTCGTTCAGCTCTGAGAGCGAAAAAGCCTTGCAAGATGGAGGCGTATAGTTATCCGCCATCGATTATTCCAAAAATCCTTCCTCGCCAAGGCGTTTGACGAAAGAATCGGCTCCTGCGGCCGCCGTGGCCTCGTCAATGGAATATTCTTTGATGAGCAGGGCGATAAGCTCGTCGCGCGTTGTTTCTGTCTGAAGCTGCTTCCAGATGAACGCACCCGTCCGGTTGAGCGTTATCATACCGTTGAAGTCGACGGCTTCGCTGTACGGCACGACGACGGTGCTGTCGGCTACCGTACGGAGCATAAATCCATCTTTGATTTTCATTATTATCTATCTCCTTAATCCTTGTTGATATTCAGCCGTCAAATACCGCCGCTCATTGCGCCGTGCGCAACGCACACGGCTTCGTCGCTTATGTTGCATCTGAGCCTGTATACGGGAACCGTGCGAAGCAGGTCGTCGAGACGATCGAGCAGCAGACCCATGAGGTTTTCGTTGATGCGGTATACGGTTTGCTCGAAAAGAAGCGGAAGCGCATCCTTGGGTTCAATTCTTTCAATACTGTTTTCGGGATTGCGCACAACGTATGCAATTGCTTGAAGCGGCACCATTGTATTGCGCTGTATGTTATTCTTGCCGCTCCACGGCGTTCCGCAGACATAGTATGTTTCATCAATTTTGCGAGCGATGGGCTTGTCATCGTTTACAATGAACGCGCGCTCGCTGCCGAAATGCTTGAGCCAAAGCCCTGTATGCGTTGATTTTCCTGTGCCGCTGTCTGCCGTGAAAAGATAGGCCTTCGAATCGCAGGCGACGGCCGAGCTGTGGAGCATGAACGCATTGTAATTGAGCATATTCGCGTGAAATTGCGTGCCCGAAAGCATGTATTCATATGTCGACCTTGCCGAATGGGTGGTGGGGATCTGACCGAACCGTTTCATGCATACGCGGTCGATGTCGTCGTCGGTTTGCTCGATTGCGAACGCAATGCTGCTCTCATCGACATCACTGACAATATAATGCTGTATTTGCTCTCTGAGTCTTTCATAATGGGCGGTTACAAGAACATTCACACCCGCGATGCGGCAAACCCTTTTTATGGCGTCTTCCATAAGCCCTCCGGTCGGATTCGACATACTGTTTACTGTATTCTATATTGTTTTTATATATGTGTCAAACGAATATCGTCATTTTTTCATGGGCGAACTTAGGAAAAGCTCATTTTTTAACATGTTTGCCGCACTTTTCGCCGCTCTGTGCGGAGCAGCCCGAGCACTTGCCGCAATTACAGCAACTACGGCGGTTTTGCCAGGCGCGTATGAACGAGTAAACGCACCAAAGAAGTATAAGCGCCGCAATGACATAGAATATCCACCTCATACCATACGCTCCTTCGTATTGAGCTCGCATAGCGGATTGCTGTAGTCCACACTCTCCGGCGGGAGACGGAGATTATGCCAGAGATTATACTTTTCAGGCGCGCTGATGGCGTTCATCATACGCGTTTCAAAGTCGGGTGCAAATGTCGTGAAATATTCGAGTATGCGCTTCATGTCCTCACGCTTTGTCTTGCCTGCGACGGTGCAGTTTGGTTTCATAACGGGCAGCTCAAGACGCTTTGCAACGCTAAGGGCGTGCTTCTCGGGGAGGAAAACAAGAGGGCGTATGAGCGTCACGTCTTTGCGCCCCAAATACGTTATCGGGCCGAAAGTATTGAGGCGGCTTTCGTATATCAGGCTCAGGAAAAACGTTTCGAGAACGTCCTCGCGGTTATGGCCGAGCGCAACCTTCTTGCAGCCGCGCTCGACAGCGGCATTATTCAGCGCGCCGCGCCTTAGCTTTGCACACATTGCGCAAGGATTGGTTTCCTTCCTTATATTAAATACGACATCGCCGATATCGGTCTTTATTACCTCAAAGGGAACGCCGATGCTCCGCGCAAACTCCTCGACGGCAGACGTGTCCTGCTCAACAAGGCCGAGATCGAGCATAACGCCGCATACCTCGTAGTCGCGCCTGCAGAAACGCTGGTAGAGTTTCAGGCCATACATAAGCAAAAGACTGTCTTTGCCGCCGGACACACCGACGCAAATCCTGTCGCCGTCTTTTATCATGCCAAAGCGCTCGTCCGCTCGGCGTATACAGCCAAGAACCTGTTTCATACTAAACCTCGAAATAAAGAATTGACAACATTATATGAGAAATGCCGACCGCTTGTCCACACCTCAGAAAATAAAAATCTAGAAAATATATAATTAAACAAAATACGGCTATTAAACCAAAAAAGCAAGCGATGTTCAAAGCGGCAACCGTTCACGAAATTTTCATAAGTTATTGACATAAATATATAACTGGTTTAGAATTAGATTAAATTGGAGCGAGGCATAGCTATATGCTTTCGCATCAATTAATACCACTCAAAATCTAAAACAGGGGGGAAGAAAATGAAAATCAGAACCACTAAAAGCTTCGTGGCTGCTCTGGTTGCACTCGCAATGCTTGTTTCGGCATTCTCGGGTATAGCCTTTGCTGCCGGCACGGCTCTTGAAGCTGTCGGCGAAGCTCGGCTGATTGAGAACGACAGGTATACCGGAGAATCCGGTAATACCGCCCAGAACGTTGAGCAAAAAATTTACAGAGGCACAACGATCAAGGCGGCGGACGACATTAAGGCGACCGATGACAATGAGATTGTTGACATCATGGTTGAGCTTGACGGCGCTCCCGCGCTGAAGGTCAAAGGCTCCGTAAAGGCTGCTGCATCGTATGAAGCTAAGCTCCTTGAGGATCAGAAGGCAATGCAGGCAAAGATCGAGAATGCCATCGGCAAGAAGATCGATGTCATGTACAACCATACGCTGCTCTTCAACGGCTTCTCGTTCCGCGGCGAGTTCGGTCTCATTGCAAAGATTAACGAACTGGATGGCGTCGTAGCTTTCCGCGCACCGGAATTCGATAATCCGACGCCGAAAACGGCAACCAGCACAGGCCTTGTTTCCGCAACGGAAGCTTGGGCTCTCGGCTACAATGGCGAAGGTACGCTTATCGCCATAATTGATACGGGCATTCGCCCCACGCATGAGGCTTTCAGTGTAGCTCCCGAAAATCCCGCAATGTCACAGCAGTCGCTGGCTGCAATCGTTGCAGAAAACTCGGCAAACCTCAACTGCGGCACTGACGCTGCACAGCTTTACTACAGCGCCAAAATCCCGTTCAGGTACAACTATTATACAAGTGCTTACAATGCAAACCACGGCGCAAGCGACCACGGCACGCACGTTGCCGGTATTGCGGCCGGTAATAACGGTGATGATTTCAAAGGCGTAGCTCCTGAAGCTCAGATCCTTGCAATGCAGGTGTTCAGCTCAAGCGGCGGCGCGTCCTGGAGCACGATACTTCCGGCTCTTGAGGACTGCGCATACCTCGGCGTTGACAGTGCAAACATGAGCTTGGGTTCCGCGTGCGGATTCTCTACATATTATCAGGAGAGCTATGAAGAAGTCTTTGCGCTTCTCACGCAGGCCGGCGTAAACCTTGCTGTTGCGGCAGGTAACGACAATGCGACGCTCGAGAACAACGCTTGGAACGGTTATGCTCCCGTAACAAACCTTGACTACGGCGTAGTCGGTTCTCCGTCAACGTGGCCGGAGTCGCTTTCGGTAGCGGCAGCGGATAACGCAACGACAGTTATGGGTCATATCGAGGTTAACGGTGCGAGCTTTGGTTATGTCGACAGAGCGTCTAACGCGTCTGAGCAGCTCACATCGATCGCCGGCGAGCATGAGTATGTAATCTGCGGACTCGGCCTCCCCGAGGATTATGAGAACGTAGACATAGCGGGCAAGATAGCAGTTGTAAGCCGCGGTGACATTTCCTTCACCGAAAAGGTTGCAAACGCTGCCAATGCAGGCGCTATCGGCGTTATCGTCGTAAACAATCAGGCCGGCTCCATCAACATGCAGGTTGACAACTACCTCGTTCCCGCAGTATCGGTCCTTCAGAAGTACATGGCTGACTTCGAGGCAGGTAACGGCACGCTTTCGATCGTAGCCGGCGAATTCCTTGATCTTGATCTCGCGGGCCAGACGACGAGCTTCTCGAGCCGCGGCACAACCGCTGATCTTAAGATTAAGCCCGAGATTATCGCTCCCGGCGGCAACATCAATTCCGCTATAGGCTTCGGTTCGGACAACTCCTACGAGGCATGGAACGGAACATCGATGGCGGCTCCGCACGTTGCGGGCGGCATGGCTCTCGTAAAAGAGTATGTTAACGCTAACTTCTCCGGCTACAATGCGGAGCAGAAGCTTAACCTCATTGATGCGCTTCTTATGTCTACTGCGACACCCATCAAGAACGAGGCGGGCGTAACTGCTTTCGTCCGTGAACAGGGCGCAGGCATGATGAATCTTGGCGCGGCTGTAAGGACACATGCTTATCTGTCCACTTCTTCGAATGTAAGGCCGAAGCTTGAGATCGGCAGCGATGCAAATTGGACAGGCGTATTCAACTTTAACTTCAACGTAACAAACTTTGGCTACGAGACGCTTAAGTATAAGCTTGGCTTCATCGGCCTTACCGAGCAGCCGACCAACGGCGAAACGGCTATGCTGATTAACGGCACCGAGCTCGATATAAGCGAATGGGGCACATTTGAGACAAACTTTGAAAACGACACAGTTATCGTTCCCGCAGGTGAGAGTGTAGCTATTAACGCTAAGTTCACCATGGATGCGGACGCTATCGCGAGTCTTAGGAACATATTTGCGGACGGCATTTATTTTGAGGGCTTTGTAACGCTCGAATCTCTTGAGGTTAACGGCGTTGTTGACGAAGACCTTAGCATACCGTTCCTCGGATTCCTCGGCGACTGGAATTACCCGTCGATGATCGACTGCGGTTACTACTGGCAGGATGTAACGGGTGAGGCCAATAACGGTACGCATCCGGTTCCAAACACGGTAGGCTATAAGAAGGGCAACACGATACAGGGCCTTGGTATCAACCCCTATGCTGAAATGCCTGAAGGAACCTACCTTGAAGACCGTAACGCCATTTCTCCGAACGGCGATGGCATACTCGATTCTGTTTCGACCATCTACACAGGCATGATTCGTAACCAGCGCTATGGTCATTACGCGATCAACTATGCTGATGGCACACAGAATATACTTGATTCTTGGGAATACAACACCAAGGGCTACTATTACGGCAACGGCGGTTATTATGACCAGATTGGCGTAAACTACGGCGCTTTCCCGGGTTGGGACGCTTCAACGCTTGCTGACGGCGAGAGCGCAACGATTGAAGTTCGCGGCGACCTTGACAATGCGGGCTACACGACAGCCGGCAACAAGATGGGCGCATGGCTCATCCCGGTAACGAAAGACCTCACGGCTCCCGAACTTACAGCGGCTGCGGCAGAGGGCAATGTAATCAGCGCTTATTTCGAAGATGCAAACTATATTGCTTACATCGCGGCTTATGCTGACGAAGCCATGAGCAACCTCATTAACGACATTGCGGTCTTTGAGACAGAGCGCGGCGCAACGACGCTGTTTGCGTTCAACGCTCCCGAAAACGCCGAGTTTGTCTACTTCTTCGTGGGCGACTATGCAGGCAATGAGAGAGCATACAAGTTCGAAATCGCAACAGGCACAGCGACCGAAATCGACGCAACCCCCGGTGGCGGCGATGACCAGGAAACAATCTGGTGGGAAGAGAACTTTGACGTATTCCCGCTCCAGTCCGGCAACTGGCTTGCCGCAGACGGTGACGGCGATAACCATAAGTGGGGCATATTCACAAATAACTCCGAAATGGCTTACGGCGGAACGGGCGGATTTGCAGGTTCAGAGTCCTATTGCGTAACGCACCAGCCTTCGGACGGCGCTCTTAGGCCGAACAACTGGTTCATTACACCGGCTATCGAGATACCCGCTGACGGCGACTTCGTACTCAGGTTCCAGGTATCCTCGACGAATTATCAGCCTGAACACCTTGCGGTTCTTGTTGGCCCGGAAAACGTATCAAACACAAGCGACTTTACAACGACGCTCATGGATGAGGACATAGCGAACCTCGATTATGCACAGAAGGAGTTCAGCCTTGCGCAGTATGCGGGACAGAAGATTAGATTTGCGTTCCGTCATTATGACTGCACGGATCAGATGCTCCTTAGAGTCGATGAAATTCAGGTTGTTAAGAAGAGCGCTGGCGGCGGAGACGTCACTGACATTCCTGACGGATATGCAGCAATAACGCTCAAGACTGATGACGTATGGGGCGATGGCAGCGGTTATC
>OIZL01000061.1_pt1 | contig 95879 bp, 79 predicted proteins | sample 1588541 | NCBI WGS metagenome assembly OIZL01 (sample SAMN03283285) | human gut metagenome | biome: human-associated habitat; material: feces | host: Homo sapiens | place: Peru | collected 2012 | reverse complement strand
TTTTCGCTCGGGGCAGTACCTCGTACAGCTCCCTCACTGCAAAAAGCGTTCTGAACAAATTCCCATCAATTTAGGTTTAAAGGTTAATTTACCCACAACGCATTTTCGCTCGGGGCAGTACCTCGTACAGCTCCCTCACTGCAAAAAGCGTTCTGAACAAATTTCCATCAATTTAGGTTTAAAGGTTAATTTGCCCACAACGCATTTTTCGCTCGGGGCAGTACCGATTTAGACATTAGACATTAGATATTAGATATTGGATATCCGATATTTATAAACCAACATATAAAAATCTTTCTTTGGGAGCTGATCGGATGAAGAGAATACCTGTTGTGGCCGTTATAGGCCCTACGGCGTCGGGAAAATCCGATTTAGCTGTTGAAATATGCCGTCACTTCGGCGGCGAGGTTGTTTCGGCTGACTCCATGCAGATATATAAGGGCATGGATATTGCAACCGCCAAACCGACCGGGGAGGAAAAGAAAAATATTCCGCATCACATGATGGATTTTCTCGATAATTCCGAGGATTACAGTGTTGCACTGTATCAGCAGGCGGCGTCGGAATGCATTGCAGATATTCATTCAAGGGGCTTGCTTCCCGTTGTCTGCGGCGGAACGGGACTTTACGTCGATACGCTTCTCAATAACGTTAAGCTCAGCGATGATTCCTGCGATGAGGAGCTTCGCCGTTCGCTTTTGAAAAGAGCGGAGGACGGGGGTGCGGATAAGCTTCTTGAGGAGGTCAGAGCCTTCGACCCGGAATATGCCGAAAAGCTTCACCCGAATAACATAAAAAGGATCGTCCGTGCGCTTGAGGTTTACAAAACCACGGGCACGACGATGACCGAGCAGGCAGAGCTTTCCAAGCAGGCTTCGCCCTATGACGTTTGCTTTATCGGCCTTGATGCAGAGAACAGGCAGTTCCTTTATGACAGAATCGACCGCCGTGTCGATATCATGTTCGAACGTGGGCTGGAGAATGAAGCGAGGGAATATCTTGCCTCGGAGAACGGCTCAACTTCGGCACAGGCGATAGGCTATAAGGAGCTTCGGCCGTATATTGACGGTGAAATTTCGCTTGAAGAAGCGGAGGAAAACCTGAAAAGAGCGACCAGAAGATATGCAAAGCGTCAGTTGACATGGTTCAGACGCAATGAACGAATAAATTGGCTTTTAATTGACAAATATCAAAAAAGAGAGGAACTCGCAAATGCAGCATTTGCGATTGTTGAAAGCTTTAGGAAAGGGGAGACGCCCGAATGAAAAACCGCACATGGATAAATATGATTTGCACGGTGTTGGTTCTTGCCGCATTCGTTTATCTTTTTCATGACGCAGTGAGAGTCAACCGTGACAGCTATGACACGGAGACGGCCGATGAGGTTATTGAACAGGAAAAGCTTGATTTGAAAGCTTTTATTGTCCGTGACGAGGAATATATAGACCAGAAAACTACGGGAACGGTCGTTCCTCTCATCAAGGACGGTATGCGGGTTGCCAGCGGCGACGCAGTTGCGAGAGTCTGCGGCACGACCGAGGATGCGGCCAATATGTCGGCACTTCTTGATGCCAAGGAGAGCCTTGCGAGATACCAGGAGCTTTCCGAGCAGACCGAGCTTAACGCACTGGATATGGAAAAGCTGAATAAGGACATTGATTCGAGCTTCACCGAGCTTATCGAGGCTTCGGGTAACGGAGATTTTTCAAATATCAGTCAGAATATCGAGGAGCTTGAAAACAAGCTTGCAAGCAAACAGATTCTGAAAGACGGAACGATTGATTTGACGGCGAAATTCAATGAGCTTGGTGCAAAAATAAAGTCGCTTGAATCGAAGAAAATCAGCTCGTCCGATGTGCTTGCACCGCTTTCGGGCTATTATATAAGCAATCTTGACGGCTATGAAAATGCCATTGATTATGATAAAATCGGCGATTTAACAGTCGGCGAAGCGGAAAAGCTTTTTGATAAAAAGCCTGATGACGTTACGGGCAGAATGGGCAAGATCGTCGGCAGCTACAAGTGGTATCTTGTTACGGTTATGGACAGCAAATATTCGCTTCTGATGGCCGAGGGCGACACAATGAAGATAAATATGCCGTATTACGGCTTCAAAGACGTTGAGGTCAGGGTTGAAAAAATCTCGACAACGCAGAATAATAAGGTTGCCGTTGCTTTTTCATGCAACAGGATGAACGAGACCTATGCCAACATGAGGGCAGAGGATATTGAGATTGTTTTCAAAGAGTATAAGGGCTACAAGGTCAACAGCTCGTCAATAAGACGTGAAAAGGACGAAAAAGGCAATGAGATTGATATTGTATATATTCTCCGAGGCGACATTATGAACGCCAGGAAGATTGAAATAATTTATGACGCAGGCGATTATGTTCTCGTCAGCGAGGAAACCGAAGCGTCGAACGGCTACCGTCCGATCAAACGCTACGATGAAGTGATCGTGAAAGGAAGGAATCTCAGTGATGGAAAAAGCATTAGTTGAGGAACGCTTCAAAGATATTGAAGAAAACTACAAGCGTATCAGGGAAAATATACAAAAGGCAACGCTTGAAAGCGGCAGAGACGAAGGCTCGGTCCGATTGATGGGCGTAACCAAAACGGTTGACAGTCTTTATATCAATCATGCGCTTTCGCTCGGCATTGACCTTATCGGCGAAAACAGAGTTCAGGAATACCTCGGCAAGCGTGACGAGCTGCACCTTGACGGAGTTGAAAGACACCTTATCGGCCATTTGCAGACAAATAAGGTTAAGCAGATTGTCGGTGAGGTTGATATGATTGACAGCGTTGACAGCGTTAAGGTTGCAAAGGAAATCGGCAAGATTTCTGCGAGAAAGGGCATCGTGACCGATGTTTTGGTGGAAATCAATATCGGCGAGGAGGCCAGCAAGTTCGGTCTTGATCCGTCCGAGCTGACCGAAACTCTTTGCGAAATCTCCGAAATCGACGCCGTTCGGGTCAAAGGTCTTATGGCTATACCGCCGATTTGCGACAGCAGCAGCGAAATTCGTAAATTTTTTATGAATATGAACCGAATGTTCCTTGACATAAAGGCAAAAAAATTAGATAATATCAGTATGGACATACTGTCGATGGGAATGTCCGGAGATTACGTTGAAGCGATACTGGAAGGCTCGACGATGGTTAGAGTAGGATCGTCGCTTTTCGGTAAACGAGTATATTGATTCAGGAGGATTTATTATAATGGGTATGATGGACAAATTTAAGAATATGTTCAATATGTCGGAGGAGGAATTCCTTGACGATGTTGATATTGATGATGAGGAGCCTGAAAAGGAAGATTCCCGTGACGTGAGAAGTAATTTTTCTTTCAATCACAGAAGCGACCGTGACAACAAGGTTGTCGATATACGTTCGTCCGTTCCCGCAGCGGCGGCCGCATCTTCAAAGGCTCACGTTGTTTTCAAAAAGCTTGACAGATATGAGGACGTAGGCTCGGTTGCCGACGTGCTCAATGAAAAAAGAATCGTTATTCTCAATCTTGAGACCTGCCCGAATGACGCAACGGTAAGAATAATCGACTTCCTCAGCGGCGTCGCTTATGCCAACAACGGCGATATCAAGCGTGTTGCAGGCAGGGCATATATAATCACACCTTACAATGTGCCGCTTACGGGCGAGCTTCTTGATGAGGTTGAACATTCAAACTATTGATAAATTATTGTTTAAAATACAGGAGGAATAAACCATGTTAACACCGGCAAAAATCACAAATCACCATTTTGAAGCCTCCGGAAGAAATGCTTATAAAGCAGAGAGCGTAGACACCTTCATTCAGGAAGTTGCCGAGTCTTACGAGCAGATGTTCCGTGAAAACGGAGAAATGTTCAAGAAGATCAACCTGCTTGCACAGAGACTTGAAGAATACAGAAATGATGAGGATAATATTCGCAATGCACTTCTGACTGCTCAGAGAGCGGCCGAGAAGATTACCCGTGAGGCTCAGGAAAAGGCCGACAAGCTTGTTGCCGACGTCAAGGAGCGCACGGACACGGAAAACGAGAGACTTGACGCTGCCGCAAAGGAAATGCTCACCAAGGCAAAGTATCAGGCGGACGCAATCGTTGAGGAAGCTCAGAAGCAGGCTAAGGAGATCGCCGAAAAGGCAATTCAGGATTCCAAGGAAGCTGCTGTCAGCGCAAGAAGCGACATGATTAAGGAGCTTGCAGCTCTCGAAACCATGAAGCAGGAGGTTACAAAGTTCAAACAGCAGATTCTCGGCGAATATGCCGCACAGGTTGAGCTTATCAATAAGCTTCCCGAGGTCGTTATCGAAAAGATGACCGCCGAGGAAGAGGCTAAGGAGGAAGAAGTCCCCGCAGAGAAGCCTGCCGATGAGGTTAAGGAAGAGGCTGCCGAGCCTGAAAAGGCAGAAGAGCCGGCAGAGCCGGCGGAGGAGAAGACAGAGGAGAAGGCAGAGGAAGCTCAGCAGGAAGAGCAGCACCCTTTTGAGGAAACCGTCGAGGAGGTCAAGGCTCCCGAGGCAAGGGAAGCCGAGTCGATGGACGTTGAGCATCTCCAGCAAATGATATACGAAACAGAGGATACCGACGCTGAGTCCGACCCGACATATGAGGAAGACGATGCGGATGAAGATGTTGAAGAGACAGCGGAATCGGCAGAGTTTGTTGTTCCCAATATTGACGACGCAAGCGACGAAGAGCTTGACAAAATTGTTGATGATTTTGACAAGGAGGAAAAGCCGGAGCCTCAGGACATAATGTTCACCAAGCTCAAGAATGATCAGAAGGAAAAAGACGGATTCAAGCTCAAGTTTGAGAATATTGATTCCTATGCCGCCGACGATAGCGATAACGGATATCTCGACGATCTTGACGATGACGACCTTGACGATGACGGCAACGACGGCGGATTGGCCGGTAAAATCAAGGGCTTTTTCAGAAAATAATGAGTGTATTGATAAGTTTTATTTCAATAGCGGTTCTGACTGCGGCCGATCAGGTGATAAAGTTCTTTGTTGAACGCTGTCTTCAGCCTGTCGGCTCGGCGGAATTTATCAACGGATTCATCGGTTGGAATTATGTGCGCAACACGGGAGCGGCATTCGGTTCGTTTTCGCAGAGCACGACCCTGCTTTCAATCGTTACAGGTGTCGTAATTGTAGCCGGCATAGTCCTCATAGCGACTAAAAAGATAAAGTCAAAATTCTATCTCACCTGCGCCGTGATGATTGTTTCCGGCGGTCTCGGCAATTTGATTGACCGAATTTTCAGGGGATATGTTGTTGATTTCATCGACGTGCAGTTTATGAATTTCGCAGTTTTCAATTTTGCCGATATTCTTGTAACTGTCGGTGCGATTGCGATTATGATTTACGTTATCGTTGATATGTTCAGGGACCGCAAAAAGACGGGTGAGAAGCATGAGTGATTTTTTCTTCCGTATCGATTCGGATTTTGCAGGGGAGAGAATCGACAAAACGCTGTCGGATTTATGCTCCGATTTTACCCGTTCGCATATCCAGCATATTATTGACGACGGCGAGGTCAGGGTCAACGGCAAGCCTGTTCCGAAATCGTTCAGAGTTTCAATCGGCGACGAGATAAGCTTCTCAATGCCGGAGCTTAAAACGATTGAGGCGAAGCCCGAGAACATTCCTCTTGATATTGTCTATGAGGACGACGATCTGCTGGTTGTCAACAAGCCGAGGGGAATGGTGGTTCACCCGGCGGCCGGCAATTACGACGGAACGCTTGTCAACGCATTGCTTTACCATTGCGGAAGCAGTCTTTCGGGAATCAACGGAGTTATTCGACCCGGAATCGTTCACCGTATCGACAAGAACACAAGCGGACTTTTAATAGTTGCCAAGAATGATTTTGCCCATGAAAAGCTTGCCGCTCAGATTAAGGAGCATAGCTTTACAAGGCAATACAGGGCGGTAGTGCACGGTCATTTCAAAGAATTGAGCGGAACGGTCAATGCGCCGATCGGCAGAAATCCCAATGACAGGAAGAAAATGTGCGTTATCAGTCAAAATTCCAAGGATGCCGTTTCTCATTATGAAGTGATCGATCAGAATGAGAAATTTGCATATATCAAGGTTACTCTTGAAACGGGCAGAACTCATCAGATAAGAGTTCATATGGCCTATATCGGCCACCCGGTTGCCGGAGATAATATTTACGGGCCGAAGAACGGAGTGACCTCATTAAACGGACAATGTCTGCACGCAGGCTTGATCGGGTTCAAGCACCCGAGAGACGGAAGATACCTTGAGTTCAGTGCAGATGTTCCGGATTATTTTAAGGATTTCTTGAAAAAACAAAATTTAAGTGAATAATTGGAGGTGTTTTTTTGGACGCAGTAACTAAAAAACAATTACAGATTAAGGCTTGTACGGTTCGTATGGGCGTAATCGAAGGTGTGTTCAATGCAAAGTCGGGTCACCCGGGCGGATCGCTCTCTGTAGCGGATATTCTCACATATCTTTATTTCGACCACATGAACGTAGACCCGAAAAATCCCAAGGATGAGAACAGGGACAGATTTGTTCTTTCAAAGGGTCATACGGCTCCGGCTCTCTATGCGGTTCTCGCAAACAAGGGTTTCTTCCCCGTATCGGAAATTAAGAATCTTCGTAAGCCGGGCGCAATGCTTCAGGGTCATCCGAGTATGAACCGTACTCCGGGCGTTGACATGAGCACAGGCTCTCTCGGTCAGGGTATTTCAACGGCAGTCGGCATGGCTCTCGCAGGAAAGCTTGATAAGAAGGATTACAGAGTTTACACCGTTCTCGGCGACGGTGAAATCGAAGAGGGTCAGGTTTGGGAGGCAGCTATGTTTGCCGCAGCCAAGGGACTTGACAATCTCTGCGCCGTTGTTGATAACAACAATCTCCAGATTGACGGTTCAATCGCAGAGGTTAACTCTCCCTATCCGATTCCCGAGAAGTTCCGTGCATTCGGCTGGAACGTTATTGAAATCTACGGTCATTCATTTGACGAGATCGACGCAGCTTTCAAGGCAGCAGCCGAGTTCAAGGGCAAGCCCACGGCGATTATCGCAAAGACGGTCAAGGGCAAGGGTGTTTCCTTTATGGAGGATCAGTGCTCATGGCACGGTACAGCTCCGAATGCCGAGCAGTATGAGCAGGCTATGAACGAGCTTAAGGCACAACTTGCAGAATTGGAGGCGTAAGAGATGGCAGACGTAATCAAAACAGCAACAAGAGAAGCTTACGGTAAAGCTTTGGTTGAGCTTGGCGAGAAGGACGAGAGCCTCATTGTTATGGACGCCGATCTTGCAGCCGCAACCAAAACAGGTATGTTTAAAAAGGCATTCCCGGAGAGATTTTTCGACGCAGGAATCGCCGAGTGTAATATGGTAGGCGTTGCCGCAGGTCTTGCAACAACGGGTCACACTGTTTTCGCAAGCTCCTTCGCAATGTTCCTTGCAGGCCGTGCTTTCGAGCAGGTCAGAAACACAATCGGATATCCCCACCTCAACGTTAAGCTCGGCGCAACTCATGCCGGCATTTCGGTCGGTGAGGACGGCGCAAGCCATCAGTGCTGCGAGGATATCGCTCTCATGAGAACTATCCCGGGCATGACGATTATCAACCCGGCGGACGATGTTGAGGCCCGTGCGGCTGTTTTTGCGGCGGCGGAGTACGAGGGACCGGTTTATCTGCGCTTCGGCAGACTCGCCGTTCCACGCTTCAATGATCCCGATACTTATAAGTTCGAGATCGGCAAGGGCATCGAGCTTGCAGAGGGCAGCGATGTTACAATCGTTGCAACAGGTCTTATGGTAAATGAGGCTATGATTGCCAAGGATATGCTCAAGGAAGAGGGTATCTCGGCAAGAGTTATCAACATCCACACCATCAAGCCGATTGATAAGGAAATCATTCTCAAGGCGGCTGAGGAGACGGGCGCAATCGTTACGGCCGAGGAGCACAGCATTATCGGCGGTCTCGGTTCTGCGGTTACGGAGGTTGTCTGCGAGGGCAAGCCCGTTCCCGTTGTAAGAGTCGGTGTTGAGGATAAGTTCGGAGGCTCGGGTCCGGCAGTTGAGATGCTCAAGATTTACGGCCTTTGCGCTTCAAACATTGTTGAAAAGGCAAAGAAAGCTGTTTCAATGAAATAATTGTTAAGGCAATACCGCAGAAATTACGGTCAGCACCTTGATAAAATCTATTAATCCCGTTTCGCTCGGTTTCGGGCGGAACGGGACTCGGAGAAAAAGATGAAAGAAAGCGACAATATCAGACTTTCAAATGATGAATATGAAAATGACGCTCAGGCAGTTCAGGAGTCTGAGCTTTTGCCAATTTATGATGCAATGGGATTCTCGGGCGATATTCAGCCTCTTGACGACATTTCCGAGCCTGAGAAAATTGCCGTTGATTTCGGCAGTAAAAAATCCGACAGCAGAATTTCGGATAAAAAATCAGCTTTAAAAAAGAAAAAAATTCCCTCAAAAAGGGATTCAAGAATAAAGACGCTCGTTGCGTGTCTTGCACTTATCATCATTGTTGCGAGTGCAATGGCAGGGGCGTATTTCGGAGCGGAAAGAGCGGACAGAAACACCTCTCCGGTGGCCGCGGTTTACAACACAACGGACAAAAGCGCAACAGTTAAGCTTGCCGACGGAACGAGCTACGACATCGGCGAAGCAAGAGAAATCTCCGTTTCAACGGACGGAATGTATATCTGGTTCAGCCGTAATACAGCGTCCGCAACGGGCAAATATGATCTCAGAATGATTGAGGTCGGCAGCAAAAAATCCCTGAAAAAGCAGGGTAAATTCGTTGAAAAAGGCATTGACGACGGCTGGAAAACGACCAAGGACGGACTATTTGCCTGCTACGGAATAACAAAATCGAACATCAAAAGCTGCTTTATGTACAGCACCGAGCTGCAAAGAGCCGAAACGGTTGCCGAATCGGTCGAGGAATATTTTCCGCCGTCGGTAGGAAATATAGTTTATTTCACACGCCGAAGCAGCAATGTTTATTCCCTGCACAGGGCCAAGTTCGGCGAAAACAGCGAGAATGTTGCCAGCGGCATAAGCCATGTTAAGTATGCCGGTGACCGCAACGATTACGAAATATTATACACTCAGCCGACGGGCAACAGCACAAACGTGAACGTGTATGCCGTAAAGGGCGATGAAAAAGCTGCGGAGATCTGTGCGGACGTGAGTGAGGTTTATCTCAACGATTTTGTTTACGGCGGCAATCTATACTATTTCACAAGGAACAAATCAAATGTCAACTGGCAGGATTTTATTTCCGACAATTATTATGAAAGCGACAAGAAAATTCAAAGACCGGTCGAAAGCGATTACATGGTTGAAAGGGGATTCATCTTCAAGAGAAAAGTCCTTGACACGGCCAAGTACAATGCCGCACTCAATCAATATGAGCTGAAAATGCTCCGGGATCAGCTTCGTGAGGAGCTGGACAAGATTGATTTGGGTCTTGCCGTCGGCGATGAGTACACATGCTTTGCTTACAGCGACGGTGCTTCGCACAGATTGGCATCGGGCATAACGCTTGATAACATAATCGAATTTGCCAAGTCGGGAGATCCGAGACTTATTTACAGAAAATCGGTTATCGGCGTAGGCAATATAATCGGCATGGATTCGCTTGTCGAAACGGCGAAAAAATCAAGCGTGCAAAAAACAATGGATTATGTGCGTAATGCGGTTCAAAGCTCGTATGAGGTCAGCGACAGCAGCTTTTGCTCGTGGTATGACGGTTCGAATGTGGTTGAATATGAGCTTAAAGGATATGATTTGGATAAAACTCAATTCATTTTGGCCGATTCGGGTACGATATACGGCCTTGCGAACGGAGAGCTTTATTACAGCAGTGCCGAGAATGCCGAGATGAGCAGCAGACGGCTTATTGATTCGAATGTGTCCGACTGCTCTGCGGCAGGCGATACACTCTTTTATGAAAAGCTTGACTCGTCGGGAACGAGAAGCCTTTACAAATTCCAGCCCAAGGGCGGCAAGGTCGAGGTTTGCAAGAATGTTTATTCTTACTTCGCCGTTAACAAGTCGTTTGTAATCGTTTTGACGAGGCAGAGCAACTCCGAGGAGCTTGTCACGGCAGGAATTTATGACGGTACAGGCTATGCCGTTGTTGACAGCGACCTCAACCTCAATAATTTTGTTTACAGCGATGACGCCTTTGCGTATATCAAGAATTATAAGAGCGGCAGCGGTGAAATGTACTGCTATTCGCTGAAGAACGGAGCCGTTAAGTGCGGCGACGGCGTGACGAAGATAATGTATATCGGTTAAATCACAATGCGAAAAGGAATGATCACAACATGAAAGAAGAAGTTCTTTTCAAAAAAACTCCCTTCGGCGGATTTGACCGTCAGTCGGTAATAAACTATATCCAGCAGCTGAAAAAAACTCAGCAGGAATATAAAAATATAATTTCGGACAAGGACAGACTTGTGAAAACTCTTTCCGAGGAAAACAGGGAGCTTTCGGAAAGGGCGGAAAAGGCCGAGAAGAAAGCGGAAGAGCTTGACGCAAGGTGCTCCGAAGCCGAGGAAAACGCAAAAAAAATGAGAGCGAAATATGAAATGCTCGAAAAACAGGTCGAGGATTCCGCCGATAAAAAGGCGGCACAGGAGACAATAGAACGCTGCGATAAATTGGTTGAATCGGCCGAGGCTGCGGCGGCGAAGCTCAAAAAGAGCGCACAGTCGCAGATAAAAAAAGCGGCAAAGAAGCTCGACAAGGTGAAGGACGATCCGCAGAAGGCGGAGGAATTGCTTCAAGAGCTTATTCGGGAGTTGAGTTGATGGCAGAATTTATTTTGGACGCATCCGAGCTTAAGGAGAGGGCGAAGGAGCTTCACGCAGGGGACAGGGTTATCCTCTCGGGAGTTGTTTACACCTCAAGGGATGCGGCGCATAAAAGAATAGTCAAGCTCATTGAGGAGGGCGGCGAGCTGCCGTTTGACCTCGACGGAGCATGTATTTATTACGCAGGTCCGACGCCTGCACCGCAGGGTCTGCCGATAGGCTCGTGCGGCCCCACAACGTCGGGAAGAATGGACCCTTTTGCTCCGCAGCTTCTTGATAAGGGCTTGGCGGCGATGATAGGAAAGGGCGGCAGAGACAAGGGCGTTTGCGACGCAATAGTCAGGAACAGCGCAGTTTATCTTTGCGCCGTCGGCGGTGCCGGTGCGCTCGCCGCAAAATGCGTTAAGGAATGTAAAGAAATTGCATTTTTCGACCTTGGCTGTGAATCGGTCAAGCGAATTGTACTTGATAAATTTCCGTTGATAGTCGGAATCGACTGCCATTCGGGAAGTCTTTTTGAAAAACACGAATAACCGATACATAATTACGGAGGTTAAAAGTAATGAAAGGAATCATACTTGCAGGCGGTTCGGGAACTCGCCTTTATCCATTGACAATGGTTACCAGTAAGCAGCTTTTACCGGTTTATGACAAGCCGATGATTTATTATCCGCTTTCAACGCTCATGCTTGCCGGCATCAGAGAAATTCTCATCATTTCAACGCCGGACGATACGCCGAAGTTTGAAAGACTTCTCGGAACGGGTCATCAGTTCGGATTGAAGCTTTCATACGCCGTTCAGGAGAGACCGGAGGGCCTTGCTCAGGCGTTTATCATCGGTGAAAAGTTCATCGGCAAGGACAGCGTTGCAATGGTTCTCGGCGATAACATTTTCTACGGCAGCGGCTTCGGCCATATGCTCAGGCAGGCCGCTCTCAATAAGGACAGAGCTACCGTTTTCGGCTACTATGTTGACAATCCCGAGGCTTTCGGCGTTGTTGAATTCGACAAAAAGGGCAAGCCGAAGAAGATTGTCGAAAAGCCGAAGGAGCCTAAGTCAAACTACGCAATTACCGGACTTTATTTCTACGATAACAGGGTTGTCGAGTACGCCAAAAACCTTAAGCCGTCCGCCCGCGGAGAGCTTGAGATAACGGACATCAACCAGATTTATCTTGATAACGGCGACCTTGATATTAAGCTCATGGGCAGAGGCTTCGCATGGCTCGACACGGGAACGGTCGATAATCTCATGGAAGCGGCAAATTTCATCAGAACGATTGAAAAGCTCCAGGGTATTCAGATTTCCGCACCCGAGGAGATTGCATATAATATGCGTTGGATTTCAAGGAAAACTCTTATCGAATCCGCACAGCAGTACGGCAAATCCCCCTACGGTCAGCATCTTATGAGAGTTGCCGAGGGCAAGATCATGTATTCCGACAAGCAGGGCGAACGTCCTCGCTGGGGCACGGAGCAGGAGCCGCCGTATTCAAACGAAAAAATGTAAAGGAATGACAAATTTGAAAGCATACGAAACAGAAGTAACGGGCGCAAAGGTAATTGAACCGGACGTTTTCGGCGACAACAGGGGCTGGTTTATGGAGTCATATTCCAAGCGCAAGCTTGCCGAGGTTGGCATAGATGTTGATTTTGTTCAGGATAACAGGTCGTTTTCCGCCGAGAAAGGCACGCTCAGAGGCTTGCATTGTCAGGTCAACCCTACCGCTCAGAGCAAGCTGCTTACATGTGTTCGCGGTGAGATAATGGACGTTGCCGTTGACATCAGAAAAGGCTCGCCGACCTATATGAAGTGGACTTCGGTCATTCTCTCGGGCGAGAATAAGAAATCTTTCTTTATCCCCAAGGGATGCCTGCACGGCTTTGTGACGTTGACGGATGACGTTGAGGTTATGTACAAGGTTGATGAGTTCTATTGTCCCGAGGACGACAGAAGCGTCAAGTTCAACGACCCCGAAATCGGCGTTGAATGGGGCATAGATAATCCCATTCTTTCAAAGAAGGATACTTCAGCTCCGCTTCTCAAGGACAGCGACGTCAGCTTTGATTTTTGAGGATAATATATGAAAATTCTTGTAACAGGATATAACGGTCAGCTCGGCTTTGACGTAATTAAAGAGCTGAACTCACGTTCGATTGAGTGCAAGGGCGTTGACCGTGATGATTTTGATATAACGGACCGTGAAGAAACGGTCGGATATATTTGCCGCTATGCTCCCGATGCCGTTATCCATTGCGCCGCATACACGGCGGTGGACAGGGCGGAGGACGACGAAGAAAACTGCCGCAGGGTCAATGTTGACGGCACGGAGAATATTGCAATCGCCTGCGAAAGGCTCGGTGCGAAAATGCTCTATGTCAGCACGGATTATGTTTACGGCGGAGCGGGGGATGCCCCGTTTGAGCCGAGTGACCCGACCGACCCGAAAAATGTCTACGGCAGAACGAAGCTTGACGGCGAAAAAGCCGTTATGAAGCATTTGAAAAATTTCTTTGTTGTCAGAACCTCATGGGTTTTCGGCATAAACGGCAATAATTTTGTTAAAACAATGCTCAGATTGGGCAGCGAAAAGGACGAGCTGAACGTCGTATGCGACCAGATCGGTTCGCCGACCTACACGCCCGACCTTGCGAGACTTATCTGTGACCTCATAGTGACGGATAAGTACGGAATATATCACGGAACAAATGAAAATTACTGCTCATGGGCGGATTTTGCGTCGGAGATAATGAAGCTCGGCGGAAGAAAAGCAAGGGTAAATCCCGTTCCGTCAACCGAATATCCGGTGAAAGCCGAAAGGCCGCATAACTCAAGAATGAGCAAAAGCTGTCTTGACGACGCCGGTATCAAAAGACTGCCGACGTGGCAGGACGCATTAAAGAGATTTTTAAAAGAATTGGGTGAATGATATGAAATTGACTCTTGTTGTTCCTTGCTTTAATGAGGAAGAAAGTGTAATTGAGTTCTACTCCGAGGTTACACGGGTTTTCAGGGACAAGGTTGACGATTATGAGCTTGTGTTTGTTAACGACGGAAGCCGTGACAAAACCCCTCAGATATTAAGAGCAATTTATGAAAAGGCGAATAATGTTAAGGTCGTCAGCTTTTCACGCAATTTCGGCAAGGAGGCGGCAATCTATGCCGGCTTGAAGCAGTCGAGCGGAGACTATACATGCGTTATAGACGCCGATTTGCAGCAGCGTCCCGAGGTTGTGCTTGAAATGAAACAGATTCTCGACGAGAATTCGGATATCGACTGTGTTGCCGCCTATCAGGGAAAACGCAAGGAGGACAAATTCGTTGCTTTCCTCAAGGATAAGTTCTACGGCATAATGAATAAGCTTTCCGAGGTGGAGCTTTACCCGGGCGCAAGCGATTTCAGACTTATGCGCCGTCAGATGCTTGATTCCGTCCTTGAAATGTCGGAATACAGCCGTTTTTCAAAGGGAATTTTCTCTTTCGTAGGATATAATACAAAGTATATCCCGTATGAGGTTCAGGAAAGAGCGGCCGGAACGTCAAAGTGGCCGTTTATGAAGCTTTTCAGATATGCGATTGAGGGCATTGTCGGCTATTCGACGCTCCCGCTTAAGGCTGCGTCATATGCAGGCGTAGGACTTATGGGAATCTCAATTCTTTATCTCATAATCGCCCTGATTGTCGGAGCGGCAGTCGGTGAAATTACAAGCACGATTGCGATTATAACGATTTTGCTTTTCCTCGGCGGACTGAATTCTCTTTTTCTCGGTATAATCGGCGAATACCTTGCAAGAACCTATCTTCAGGTCAAGGAACGCCCGATATATATAGCAAAAGAAATACTCAGCTATGAAGATAAAAACAAAGGAGCAGAACAATGAAGCATTATGAATCACTTATTATAGGTCATATCACGATGGATCATGACACGGACTACCTCGGCAATGAAACTCTTGCAATCGGCGGAGCGGTAATTTATTCCTCGGCGTCGGCATATGCCCTCGGCCATAAGGTTGCCGCTTTGACAAAGATCAACCCCGATGACAGCGAGAGACTTACATATTTCACGATCCCGAAAGAGGATATTTATTGCATTATGTCGGAGTCCTCATGCACAATGGACAATCAGTATTTCACCGCCGATAAGGAACGCAGAAAATGTATGTGTATCAGCGTCGGTACACCTTTCACCATTGACGATATCCCGGAGGACGTTGAGGCGGACATTTATCACTTTGCGGGTCTTCTTTACGGCGATTTTACGAACGAAATGATTATTGAAGCCTCTGAGAGGGGCAAGGTTGCCGTTGATGTTCAGGCACTTCTTCGTCATGTTAACCTTGAGGATCATACAATGTTCTTTGAGGATTGGAAGGAGAAGAAGGAGGTTCTTCCGTATATTGAGTATCTTAAGACCGACGCCGCCGAGGCTGAAATTCTGACCGGCCTTACCGACAGATATGAGGCTGCAAAGCTTCTTCATTCATGGGGCGCAAAAGAGGTCGTTATTACTCACAACACAGAGGTTATCGCATATGACGGCAAGGAATTCTGTTCATGCCCGATTCGTGCAAGAAATCTCAGCGGACGCACAGGCCGCGGCGACACAACATTTGCGGCTTATATGACCGAAAGACTTCATCATTCAATGAAGGACGCTCTGCTTTATGCGACGGCGACAGTTTCCAATAAGATGGAAATCCCCGGCCCTTACAAGGGAACGAGAGCCGATGTTGATAAATACATTGAAGAGTTCTATTCGGATATAAAATAAATTTATAAAGGAAAGCGGTAGAATTTATAAAATGAAAAGCAACAATTTAACAGAAAAAAAGGAAAGAGTTTGGTATTGGGATTCAATCAAATTTTTGATGATGCTCGCTGTTGTCGTAGGACATTTTTCCGAAAGCATGGTGAACTTAGGAGCGGTGGATATTGCCTCGTTAAAGCTGTCTATCTATGCGTTCCATATGCCCATGTTTATCTTTATTTTCGGAATATTTTATAATAAGGATAAATATAAAAGAAAAGCATTGTTCTTTCTTGTTGCTGGATATTTCTTTAAAATATTTTCATATTGCTCAAGCTTGATTATAAACGGAAGAGGCAGATTTACTATTTTCTATGATGCCGGTATCACATGGTTTCTGTTCGTGCTGATGTGGTATACCTTGCTCGGGGCTGCTTTGAAGAAATATGACAAACGCATTGTTCTTGCCGTTTCGTTCGTCATTTCGCTGTTCACCGGATATTTTAAGGAAATTGACGACTTCTTATGCTTATCGAGAATGCTTGTTTTCTTCCCGTATTTTTGGCTCGGAACAATGATAAACAGAAATGATTTGCTGGAAAAAATCAAGAAGTACAGACGATATTTGTGGCTCCCCGCAGTCTGTGTCCTTTTGGGCTGGTTTGCATTGTGTTATTTTAGATTTGACGACTTGGAAATACTGTCTCATTTGTTCTCGGGAAGAAATCCCTTTTCAAAAGAGACAAACGGCATGGGCTGCTTGTACCGTTTGCTCACAAGCGCAATAACCCTTTTAACCGGAGCGGCAATACTTGCCGTTGTTCCAATGAAGAAAATTCCCGTGATCTCATATCTCGGAAGAAATACACTGAATGTATATTTTTGGCATTATACATTTTTGTATTTGGTATTCCGAGTTTTGAACGTTAAGGAAATCATCGGTGAACGAAAGGGCATATTGCTTATGCTGGCAATCGCAGTTGTGCTGACATTTATATTATCGCTGGATATTTTCAACTTCCCCTTGAAAAATATCAGCAAATTTATAATGAGCTATAAAAAGAAAAGCGAGTGTAAATCGCAGCATGAGTAATGCATAAACGGCTTATTCGTACATATTGATTTTTACAAAAATTGAATTATTTTCGCAGGGACGGCTTCGGCCGTCCTTTTTGTTTCTGCCTTAAGTTTAATCATGAAATTTACGTTACGTTCAGCCTCCCCTGATTGTTAGGGTAGCGAAGCGGCTCGGTCACGCTGTCAGCGAAAGTGATAATGGGCTCCTCCTCCGGGGGAGCTGTCAGCGAAGCTGACTGAGGGAGTGAGGTTTTATCAGACTTAAACTCCCTCAAGAGTGCGGCCACGAATATTCAGCGTCGGAATATAATGTTGGAAAAGTCAAGAAATGTGCAGTCGGGAAATACCTGCTTTCGGCGGGGAATCCAATCGGCCTTCCCCTCAAAAGAAAGCCTTGTTCGGGTTCTACCGATTCTAAAAAAAGCTCCTCGATTTTTTCAAAAACTTTTGTCGGAAATTATCGTCAAAACATTGACAAATAAGGCATTATATAATAAAATAAAGTTTGTTAAAAATTTGAACAAGTCGGAGGTTTTAACGCTATGGGATACACAATAGCTCAGAAAATTATCAAAAATCACCTGCTTTCCGGCGACATGACGGTTGGCAGTGAAATCGGTCTCAGAATTGACCAGACTCTGACTCAGGATGCCACAGGTACAATGGCTTACCTTGAGTTCGAGGCAATGGGAATCGACCGTGTTAAGACGGAGCTTTCCGTCGCATATATCGACCACAATACATTACAGACAGGTTTTGAAAATGCCGATGACCATCGCTTTATTCAGTCGGTCGCAAAGAAGAGAGGACTTCGTTTCTCACGTCCCGGCAACGGCATTTGTCACCAGGTTCATCTTGAGCGTTTCGGCATTCCCGGAAAGACTCTCATCGGCTCCGACAGCCACACCCCGACAGGCGGCGGAATAGGTATGCTTGCCATGGGTGCAGGCGGACTTGACGTTGCTGTTGCAATGGGTGGCGGCGCATATTACATAACAATGCCTAAAATGGTTCGTGTCAACCTCACCGGCAAGCTTCAGCCGTGGGTTGCCGCAAAGGATATTATTCTTAAGGTTCTTCAGATCATGTCCGTCAAGGGCGGCGTAGGAAAGATCGTTGAATACGGCGGAGAGGGCGTTAAGACGCTTTCCGTTCCCGAGAGAGCAACGATCACAAACATGGGCGCAGAGCTTGGTGCAACAACATCAATCTTCCCGTCCGACGACATCACAAGAGCTTTCCTTAAGGCTCAGGGCCGTGAAAAGGATTGGGTTGAGCTTAGCGCAGACGACGACGCAGCTTACGATGAGGTTATCGATATCGACCTCAATGAGCTTGTTCCGCTTGCCGCTATGCCGCATATGCCCGATAACGTAAAGAGCTGCCGGGAGATCGGCAAGATTCATATCGACCAGGTATGTATCGGCTCGTGCACAAACTCATCTCTCATGGATATGCTCAAGGTTGCCGCTATCCTTAAGGGCAAGACTGTTTGCCCGTCGGTCAGCCTTTCAATCGCTCCCGGCTCAAAGCAGGTGCTTAATATGCTCGCTCTCTGCGGCGCACTCTCGGATATGATCGACGCAGGCGCAAGAATTCTTGAATCGGCTTGCGGTCCGTGCATCGGCATGGGTCAGTCGCCGAATTCAAAGGGTGTATCGCTTCGTACCTTTAACCGTAACTTTGAGGGTCGTTCGGGCACAGCCGACGCAGGTATTTACCTTGTCAGCCCCGAGGTTGCAGCCGCTTCCGCCCTCACAGGTGTTCTTACGGATCCCCGTGAGCTTGGCAAAATGCCCGAGATCGAGATGCCGGACGAGTTCATCATCAACGACAACATGATCGCAATGCCGGCAAGCGTTGAGGACGCTGATTCCGTTGAGGTTATGTACGGCCCGAACATCAAGCCGTTCCCCAAGACCGAGGCTATGCCCGAGGACATTACAGCCAAGGCTGTTCTCAAGGTCGGCGACAACATCACAACTGACCACATCATGCCGGCAGGCGCAAAGATTTTGCCCTACCGTTCGAATATTCCGTACCTTTCAAACTTCTGCTTCAAGCAGTGTGACGAGAAATTCGCCGAGCATTGTAAGGAAGCCGGCAAGGGTATCATTATCGGCGGTGCAAACTACGGACAGGGATCATCCCGTGAGCATGCCGCACTTGTTCCTCTCTATCTCGGAATCAAGGCGGTTATCACCAAGTCTTTTGCCCGTATTCACTGTGCAAACCTTGTCAACGCAGGCATTATTCCGTTCACATTTGCAAACGAGGCCGACTATGACAGGATCAGCGTAAATGACGAGCTTTGCCTTGAGGGAATTCGTGAGAGCATCGCAAACGGCACCGACGTAACTCTCAAGAACCTCACAACGGGTGAGAGCTACAAGCTTGATTATCAGCTCTCCGAGCGTCAGAGAGATATTCTCCTCGCAGGCGGCTTGCTCGACTATACGAGAGAATCACAGAAGTGATTTGAAATATAAGGTTAGCGTTTATCGGGGTTTCAAGATATTGCGGATACTTGATTCCGTAGGGTTTGATGACCGCATCGACCCGATAACAGAAAAAGCAAAATACATTGTAAAGGAGCAAAACAATGACAGATACACAGATCAAAAATGCAGTTGAAAAGTTTGAGGCTCTCATTCGTGAGCAGAGCGACCGTTCCGATAAAATCAAGGCTCAGGGCGATTTCGTTGACTATGAAAAGCTCGACAAAATCGTAATCGGCGTTTGCGGCGGCGACGGCATAGGCCCGATCATCACCAAGGAGAGCGCAAGAGTTCTTGAGTATATGCTTGCCGATAAGGTTAAGGCGGGCAAGGTTGAGTTCAAGGTAATCGACGGTCTCACAATCGAGAACCGTGTTGCCGCTAACAAGGCAATCCCCGATGACGTTCTTGAAGAGCTTAAGGCATGTCACGTTATTCTTAAGGGACCGACAACAACTCCGCAGCAGGGCGGCCCGTGGCCGAATATCGAGAGCGCAAACGTTGCAATGAGAAAGGCTCTCGACCTTTTTGCAAATCTTCGTCCCGTTAAAGTTCCCGAGGAGGGCATCGACTGGACCTTCTTCCGTGAGAACACAGAGGGCGCATACGCTGTCGGCTCAAAGGGCGTTAACGTAACCGACGACCTCGCCGTTGACTTCGTTGTTACAACAACGGAGGGATGCGAGAGAATCGCAAAGCTCGCTTACGACTATGCAAGAAGAAATCATAAGGACAGAGTTTCCATCATCACCAAGGCTAACATCATCAAGACCACCGACGGAAAGTTCCTCAATCTTTGCAAGAATATCGGCAAGGATTATCCCGAGATCACAACCGACGAGTGGTACATCGACATCACAACGGCAAAGCTCATCGACCCGAAACGCCGCAAGGATTTCAAGGTATTCATCCTCCCGAACCTTTACGGCGACATCATCACCGATGAAGCCGCAGAGTTCCAGGGCGGCGTAGGCACTGCCGGCAGCGCAAACATCGGCAAGAAGTACGCTATGTTTGAGGCTATCCACGGCTCAGCTCCGAGAATGATTGAAGAGGGCAGAGGTCAGTATGCAGACCCGTGCTCGATGCTCAGAGCTTCCGTTATGCTTCTCTCCCATATCGGCGAGCAGGAGAAGGCCGACCTTCTTGAAAAGGCTCTCGATATCTGTATGTTCACAGAGAAGAAGCTCACCATTACAGGCCGTGACACAGGCTGCACATGCTCCGAGTTCGGCGATTATGTAATGGAAACAGTAAAAAAACTCAGCGAGTAAAAAAGTGAGGTAATAACTGTGGCAAAGGAAAAGAAATCGGTTTCTATGTCCGTAATAAAGCGTTTGCCCCGATATTACAGATTCCTCGGCGAACTGAAAAAGAATAATATAACAAGAATTTCATCAAAAGAGCTTTCACAGCGTATGGGTTTCACCGCTTCGCAGATTCGTCAGGATCTCAACTGCTTCGGCGGATTCGGCCAGCAGGGCTATGGCTATAATGTTGAACAGCTCCAAAATGAAATAGGAGCGATTCTCGGCGTTAACAACGGCTTCAAGACAATCCTCTTCGGCTGCGGCAACCTCGGCAGAGCGATTGCATCCCACATGACATTTGAGGACAGAGGCTTTGAGCTTGTCGGACTTTTTGACAGCAATGCCGATAAAATGCAGGATTTGAGAATAAAAGGCCTTTCAGTTTATCCGGTTGAGGATTTGGAGGTCTATTGCAAAGAGGTTGAACCGAAAGTTGCTGTTCTCTGCGTCCCGACTGAAGCTGCGCCTGCCATTGTTGACAGGCTCGTCAATCTCGGAATAACGAATTTCTGGAATTTCAGTCACTATGACATTGCGTCCAATTACCACGGAGTAACGGTCGAGAACGTCCACCTCAACGACAGTCTTATGACTCTCAGCTATCAGATAATGAACAATGAGGAGAATGCAGAATGAAGATTTTAAGCTTTAATGTTCTCTGCTACGGCTGCGACGGACATTCGTGGTTAGACAGAGATGCCGACGTTATCGCAACGGTCAGAAATTACATGCCCGATGTTTTCGGCATTCAGGAGGCTCACATCGGCTGGATGGGCGTTTTCCGTGAAAGCATGGATGAGTATGATTTTGTCGGTGTCGGCAGAGATGACGGCAGGGATGAGGGCGAATTTTCACCTGTTTTTTACAGGAAGGATAAATTCACGCTCGTTGACAAGGGCTGGTTCTGGATTAGCGAAACACCCGACGTTCCGTCAAGGTCATGGAACACCGCCTGCACAAGAATAACCTCGTGGGCAAAGCTCACCGAAAAGGAGAGCGGAAAGACTTTTGTTGCCATGAATACCCACCTTGACCACAGAAGCGAGGAGGCAAGAAAGAACGGCGTAAGGCTCATCAATGAGTTCGCCGAAAAGCTTGACTGCCCCGCAGTTATAACAGGCGATTTCAATGTTTCCGAGGGCAAGGATTGCTACGTTGACATGGTCGAGGGCGGAATTTTCAGAGACAGCAAGTTTGCTGCCGAAAAGACGGAAAGCTATCCGACATTTCACCCGTATTTCCACCATAATGAGCCTGAGGATATTATTGATTTTATCTTCATCAGCGACGGCTTCGAGGCGGAAAGCTATCAGGTTATCAAGGACAAGCCGAACGGAGCTTTTCCGTCGGATCATTGCCCGATCATGTCGGAAATTCACTTCAAATAATCAAAAGAGCTGTGACGGATTCGTTTCTGTTGCGGCTCTTTTAAATTCGGACATATCGCACGGGAAATCAATTAAAAATCTTATGACGAATCAATTTTCTTTTCATAAACCGGCAGTCTCTCACCTCTGGCGATAAATTCATTAATATCATAGCTTGCATTTGACTTTTGTCCGCCGTCCTGCCTGAACCAGCTGCAAATCGTCGCATAGTGGCTCTGATATTTTTTGCCGGTTGAGGCCATGTAGTCGCTGAGCTTTTCGATATATTCGCTGCGTTTACTTCCTCCCATTCGCTCGGTCAGACGCTCATATTCTTCGTCACTCAGAATGACATTTTTATTTTCGCCGTAGCTTTTCGTGTGCGTGTGTGCAGCGCCGTCAGGCTTAATCTCACACTCAAACTCAGACACAGACTCAATATCAGTCTCAGTCTCACACTCAAACTCAGACACAGACTCAATATCAGACTCAGACTCAGTCTCAGTATGGCTTTTGTTGGGTTTTTCCGAAAACCGTTCGGTTTTTTCAATAACCGTTGGTTTTTTTGGGTTTTCTTCGGCATCTTTTTTCGGTCGGCCGCCCTTTGCTCCGTTGACCCTGTTCGCCTGAACTTTTTTATCGTAGTTTTCATTTGCGCTGTCGATATATTTTTTTATGTGCCTGAAAACAACTTTCATTGCTCGGTCGTCAAATTCCGGTTCTTCCGTTTCATTGGTGTAAATCAAAATTGCTCTGAAAATTTTTCCTACCTCTTCATCGGAGAAATCTTCGAGGTCATCGAGTAAATCCGTCGGCAAAACGAAGCTCATCTTTTTCTCGGTCATAAAAACATCCTTTGCTGATTTGTAGCCGTATAATTTCTTATACACAATTAATTATACACCCTTTTGTGTCCTCCGACGTCCTGCCGCCGCCCGGCGACGAAAAAAGAGATTATTCGACAAACGATGTTGATTTTGATGCAGAATCTTCGTGGCCGCCCTCGTGGGCAATATAATTAACTTAAGGCTTTTTGCAGAAATTCTTGGGTCGATGTGGGCATCGACCCCTACGAATTGTGACTTTATCGAACTTTGTCGTTGGTCATCGACCCCTACGGAATGTGCCTTTATCAAACTTTGTCGCAGGCTGCAATACTCATTGCCGCACCTATATGTTTCCATAAAAAATACGGACGACCGAAGTCGTCCGCATTTTAATTCGCTTTATTCATTGCTTTGTCGATGTCTCCGTCGAGAATGAACGGAAGAACCTCGGTTGCCTTTGTTATGGCCGCCTTGAGCTGTTCCATATCGTCCTTGCCGAACTTTGAAAGAACCCAATCGGCGAGGTCGTATTCCGGGTTAGGCTTCGCACCTATGCCGATCTTGATTCTCGGGAATAGGTCGGAATTGAGATGATAGATGATACTCTTGATTCCGTTGTGGCCGCCGTCCGTTCCCTTGCGTCTGATTCTCAGCTTGCCGCAGGGGAGGGAAATATCGTCGAAAATCACGATTATTTTCTCGGGCGGAATCTTATAGAACTTCGCAATGTCTCTGACTGCCGTGCCGCTGTTGTTCATGAATGTCTGCGGCTTAACGAGCAGGCATCTGTGACCGTCGATAACAACATCTGCGACAAGTGCATTGTTTTTGAGATTCGTTATCTCCGTGTCAAGCTCGCTTGCAATATGGTCCAGCGTCAGGAAGCCTGCATTGTGTCGTGTGAATTCGTAGTTTTTGCCGGGATTGCCGAGGCCGACGATGAGAAACTCAATCGGGCCGGGTGCAATTCCCTTGCTTCTTTTAAAAAACATTTTGCACCTCAGGAAATTGTCGTATTGAAGCGTTGACCTCAATACGACAAATATGTTTTATATTTATTTGATTAGCCGAACTTAACATCCATTGTCTTTTGGTCAACCTCGTCCCAGTTTTCGATATCTGTTACGCTGTCATCGGTCAGGGTGTAAACCAGCTTGATATTCATGCCGTTAAGCTCCTTGATGATTGCTTCCTCATCGGGGAATTTCTCTATGTTTACAAAACCGGAAATGTAAACGGTCGTTGCCGAGCCGGATTTGATACCGTATTCGCAGTCAAGATTCTTCTTAACAACGAGGTTGTTGTTCTTGCCGCCGATTTCAAGGAAAGCGGTGACAAGTCGCTGTGCGCTCGTGTTGGCAACATAAGCGGTGTAGCCGAATTCAACCCATTCGTCGGCCTTTTTGATGATTTCCTCAGCCTTGTCTTTATCAATGTCGTTATTTCTTGTAACGCTGTTGACAAAGTTAAGCTTCTGAGCGTCCGTCTTGTACTGGTCACTCAGCTTTGCACTCATTGAAATCTCATTGATGATGGGGCTGTTGACGTTGACAACGGTTGTTGCGTCCTCTTTCTTGCCCTCTGAGTTGACCTTGGTGTACTTAACTACGGCGGTGCTTGCTTTTTCGTCAACGTTCGGCTGAACCGGAGCACCTTTTCCGTCAATGACCTCTTGAACGCTTGCCTTGGTTGTTCCGTTAGAAGCGTCAGCACCGGATATAACATCCGCAGTGTCGCCCTTCTTTCCGCAGCCACCGACGGCGAGCACAACGCTCGCTGCCATGACAAGCGAAATAATTCTCATTAAAATTTTGTTGTTCATAATCTACCTCTTACTTCTGCCATCTGTATGGCTTCTTTTTCTTGACCCAATCCTTCTTGACGGATTCCTTGGCTCTTGCGATTGCAAGGGCATTGTCGGGAACATTTTCGGTGATGACCGAGCCTGCCGCCGTGTATGCGTTGTCTCCGACCTGAACGGGAGCAACAAGGCAGGTGTCGCAGCCAATGAACGCATTGTTTCCGACTTTTGTTCTCGCCTTGGTTTTGCCGTCATAGTTGGCGGTCGCACAGCCGCAGCCGAAGTTTACGCCGCTGCCGACGTCGGAATCGCCTATATATGTCAGGTGAGCGACGCTCGTATGGTCGCCGATGACGGAATTCTTGAATTCAACAAAGTTGCCGACCTTGACGCCTTCACCGATAACCGAGCCCGGACGTACACGGACGAACGGACCCATGTGTGCGCCGTTCTTGATCTCCGCGCTGTAGCATTGAACATTGTTGAGCGAGACATTATTGCCGATAACGCTGTCCTCAATGATACTGTTCGGGCCTATTTCGCAGTTTGCACCGATAACGGATTTGCCCTTGATTATCGTGCCGGGGAGAATCTCCGTATCTGCTTTGATTTTAGCGTCGGGTGAGATGATAACTCCGTCCGCGCACGGAATCGAAACGCCGTTGAGCATGTGCTTTTTGAGAATGTTCCTGCGAGCGATATCGTTGAGCAGCTGGAGCTGTACCCTGTCGTTTGCACCGAGAACGATATCGGGCGAGCTTGCGTCGTAAGCGACGGCATTGAGACCTTTCTCGAGAATGACCTCAACTGCGTCGGTAAGATGATATTCGATCGCCTCATCATTCTTTCTGTCGTGCTTTTCGATTATACCCTCGAGCGATTCGAGAAGAACCGAGCCGGAAAACCAATATGCGCCAGAGTTTACCTCATTGACTATCTTTTCGGCCTGTGTAGCTTCCTTTTCCTCAACTATTCTTTTGAGCTTGCCGTCTCTTGAACGGATTATTCTGCCGTAACCGAACGGGTCGGCGACCTTTGCGGAGATAACCGTTGCTGCATTGTTACCTGCCTTATGAAAATCGAGAGCCGCTTTGAGCGTTTCGGCGGGGATAAGGGGAGCGTCGCCGTTGAGAACGAGCACGTTGCCCGGGATATGCTCCTTGATGAAATCCTTTGCCTGCATGATTGCGTGACCCGTACCGAGAAGCTCCTTCTGCTCGACGGTCTTGAATCTGCCGCCGAAGTGCTCGATGATCATTTCACGCTTGAAGCCCGTAACCAGGCAAATATCCTCGACGCCGGCGTTAACGGCCGCATCGGTGACCCAATCTATCATGGGCTTAAACAAAACCTCGGCGAGAACCTTCGGCTTTGAAGATTTCATTCGTGTGCCCTGACCTGCGGCCAAAATAACTGCACAATTTGAACTCATTATATTACCTCCTCAGCGGATAAAAATCTACATACTAATTATTGCAGAAAATCGGAAGAAATACAATAGAATTTTTCATTTTTTTTACGACAATATTCACAAAAGTTTCGGCTTATATTTGTGCTTATTTATCTTAAAAATGTATAGCAATCGTTAATCCGGTATGTTATAATAATACGAAACGTGATATTGGGATTATTATGCCCGATAGCTGTTAACAATTTAGGTAATATTTTTTAAAACGGAGGTAATACCCATGGCAACTAAGTATACTTACCTTTTTTCCGAAGGTAACAAAGACATGCGTAATCTCCTCGGCGGTAAAGGTGCAAACCTTGCAGAAATGACCAACATCGGTCTTCCTGTTCCCCAGGGATTTACGATCACAACAGAAGCTTGCACAAAGTATTATGAAGACGGCAAGAAGATCAATGATGAGATCAAGGGCCAGATCATGGACTACATCGAGAAGATGGAAGAGATCACAGGCAAGAAGTTCGGCGACAAGAAGAATCCTCTCCTCGTTTCCGTTCGTTCGGGTGCTCGTGCTTCCATGCCCGGCATGATGGACACAATTCTTAACCTCGGTCTTAACGAGGACGTTGTTGAGACAATCGCAGAGATGTCAGGCAACCCGCGTTGGGCTTGGGACTGCTACAGAAGATTTATCCAGATGTACTCCGACGTCGTTATGGAAGTCGGCAAGAAGTACTTCGAGGAGCTTATTGATAAGATGAAGGCTGAGAAGGGCGTTACTCAGGACGTTGAGCTTACAGCCGATGACCTCAAGGTTCTCGCAGGTCAGTTCAAGGACGAGTACAAGTCAAAGATCGGTGCTGACTTCCCGTCAGACCCGAAGGAGCAGCTCATGGGTGCTGTTGAGGCTGTTTTCCGTTCATGGGACAACCCGCGTGCTAACGTTTACCGTCGTGACAACGATATCCCGTATTCATGGGGTACTGCCGTTAACGTTCAGTCAATGGCATTCGGCAACATGGGCGACGATTGCGGTACAGGTGTTGCTTTCACCCGTGACCCGGCAACAGGCGCAAAGGGTCTCTTCGGTGAGTTCCTTACAAATGCACAGGGCGAGGACGTTGTTGCAGGCGTTCGTACACCGATGAAGATTTCCGAGATGGCTGACAAGTTCCCCGAGGCTTTCAAGCAGTTCCAGGATGTTTGCCATACTCTTGAAGATCATTACAGAGATATGCAGGACATGGAGTTCACTGTTGAGCACGGTAAGCTCTTCATGCTTCAGACAAGAAACGGTAAGAGAACAGCTCAGGCTGCCCTCAAGATCGCTTGTGACCTCGTTGACGAGGGAATGATCGACGAGAAGCAGGCTGTTAAGATGATCGACCCGAGAAACCTTGACACACTTCTTCATCCCCAGTTCGATGCTAAGGCTCTTAAGGCTGCTACACCGATGGGCAAGGGTCTCGGTGCATCTCCGGGTGCTGCTTGCGGCAAGATCGTATTCTCGGCTGAGGACGCTGTAGAGTGGGCTGCAAGAGGCGAGAAGGTTGTTCTTGTTCGTCTTGAGACTTCTCCGGAAGATATCACAGGTATGAAGTCGGCTCAGGGTATTCTTACAGTTCGTGGCGGTATGACATCTCACGCAGCCGTTGTTGCCCGTGGTATGGGTACTTGCTGTGTATCGGGCTGCGGCGACATCAAGATGGATGAAGCTAACAAGAAGTTCGAGCTTGCAGGTAAGACCTTCGTTGAGGGTGACTACATCTCAATCGACGGTTCAACAGGTAACATCTATGACGGTATCATCCCGACAGTTGACGCTCAGATCGCAGGCGAGTTCGGCAGAGTTATGGAGTGGGCCGATAAGTACAGAAGACTTAAGGTTCGTACAAATGCAGATACTCCGACAGATGCTAAGAAGGCAAGAGAGCTTGGCGCAGAGGGCATCGGCCTTTGCCGTACAGAGCATATGTTCTTTGAGGCAGACAGAATCGCTGCTTTCCGTGAGATGATTTGTGCAGATACTCTCGAGGAGAGAGAGGCTGCTCTTGATAAGATTCTTCCGTATCAGCAGGGCGACTTTGAGAAGCTCTATGAGGCTCTTGAAGGTAACCCGGTTACAATCCGTTTCCTTGATCCGCCGCTTCATGAGTTCGTTCCGACTGAGGAAGCTGACATCAAGGCTCTTGCAGATGCACAGGGCAAGTCCGTTGAGGACATCAAGGCTCTCATCAGCTCTCTCCATGAGTTCAACCCGATGATGGGTCACCGTGGATGCCGTCTTACAGTCACATATCCTGAGATTGCTAAGATGCAGACAAAGGCTGTTATCCGTGCAGCTATCAACGTTAAGAAGGCTCATCCGGATTGGGCACTCGTTCCCGAGATCATGATTCCTCTTACCGGTGAGGTTAAGGAGCTTAAGTTCGTTAAGGACGTAGTTGTTGCAACAGCTGACGCTGAGATCGCAGCAGCAGGAATCGACCTTAAGTATGAGGTTGGTACAATGATCGAGATTCCTCGTGCCGCTCTTACAGCTGACGAGATCGCTAAGGAAGCTGAGTTCTTCTGCTTCGGTACTAACGACCTTACTCAGATGACATTCGGCTTCAGCCGTGATGACGCAGGCAAGTTCCTCGGTTCTTACTATGACAACAAGATTTATGAGTTCGATCCGTTCGCAAAGCTCGACCAGGTTGGTGTCGGTAAGCTTATGGATATGGCAGTTAAGATGGGTAAGGCAGTTCGCCCGACTCTCCACTGCGGTATCTGCGGCGAGCACGGCGGAGATCCTTCTTCGGTAGAGTTCTGCCACAAGATCGGTCTTGACTATGTATCTTGCTCACCGTTCCGTGTTCCGATCGCTCGCCTTGCAGCTGCACAGGCAGCTCTCGCTGACTAAGTTTGAAGACTGTATTATAGACCTTATAAAACTTGTTTTCGGACATGCATAAATGATACAAAGCCCCCGGAGTGTGAACTTCGGGGGCTGTTTTGCATTCCGTTTTTTGAGGCAGACAATAATATTTCTTGTCTGTACATTAGTGAGTTTAATTTGGCTGTATTATTTCTGAAAATCAAAGCTTTAAGTTTATATATATTGTTTTTTGAATAATCTTTATTAAAACTCAGTTTTCTGAATTATGATTTATTTTGACGGAATTATCACTTCAATTGTGATTTCTACGTTATTCCCGATGCTAAGCGGAAAAGAGAATACTCAGGAAAAAATAAAAAGTATTATAAAATTATAATAAAAAATATTGATAATAATGAAATATACTGTATAATAAACACATAAAGATGTGAAAGAGATGATAAAATGAAAAAGCAGCTGATTCAGGTTATTTCTGTCATTCTTGTTATTCTTACGGTGCTCTCCGTGCCGACGTTTGCAGGATTTTCGAATTCCGGCATCAACGATGTGATAACCGGGATAACCGAGTTCTTGACCGGAACAACATCCGCCGACGAGGAAACAACGGGCGAAACCACAACGGAGCCCACGACGGATGAGCCTACTACGGAACCTACTACCGAGCCGACTACGGAACCGACTACCGAACCTACTACCGAGCCGACTACCGAGCCGACTACGGAGCCGGCCAAGACCTTTGACGACTACAAGGACAACGATAAGGTGGCCGTCATGTATATCTGCACTCAGCAGGTCGGACTCGGCCATGCGTGGATCTACATTGAGAACACGGCGGAATGCGATTTGAAGGTCGGATGCTATGATTTGAAGCCTGGCTGCGGCGTCTCAATGGGAACGTTTTTGCTCAGCCGTTCGGACGGCGGCGGACTTTATTATAACGTCGAAGCCTATTGCGCAAATAAATGGGGACTGAAAAATCAGAGCCGGCTCAAAACCGAGCTTACAAAGAAGCAGCTTATTAAGGTGAGCAACAGAATCAAGCAGTGGAATTACTGGGATTTATATTTTAACTGCACATTCTTCGCTGCCGAGATTTGGAACTGTGCCTCAAAGAAAAAGATTGTTCCGATCATGTTCCCGTTCTTTATCAAGTGGCAGATTTTGGCCAAGGGCGGAGACAAAAAGGTTGAGATGAAGCCCGTCGAAAAGACGGATTGCTACAAACAGCGCGGCACAGGCAAGAACGCCTGTATCGTTCAGGTTAAAGACGGTTCTCTTGACTCAAAATTGTTTTAACAAAATATAAGAATCCGTCCTCGCGCGGGTTCTTTTTTACATTGAAATAAAAAACTCTTTATGCTATAATAAAAGAAAAGGGGCTGTTTTCCATGAAAGCTATGCTTTGCAAAATTTTATCCGTTGTCATAACGCTTCTCTCGTTGCTTGCCGTTAAGGTCAATCAGCCGACAATTCCGAATCCGATGAAAAAGGTTGATTTGTCAAATTTCACTCTCACATTCGAAGATGAATTTGAGGGCGAGCTTGACCGAAGCGTTTGGTCGGGTCACTATACCTACGGCGACAAATCTTCCGTTCGCAAAGGCTCATATTGGAACAATTACATGGCTTATACCGAGAACGGGAACCTCGTTATTCCGCTGAGATATCTTTCCGACGGTATGGGCGGTACGGGTGCAGGCTGGTACACGGCAGGTCTCGACACCGATGCCGACGCTCCGAACGGCTTTTCGCAGAAATTTGGCTATTTTGAGTGCCGCTGCATTCTCCCGAAGGGTGCGGATATTTGGAGCGCATTTTGGATGATGAACGATCAGGTTTTCAATGTTGACGGCTCAGGCCGTGACGGCACCGAGGTTGATATAATGGAAAGCTTTAATTACGGCAATCGCATTTCCAATGTTGTTCAGAGCGACCTCCATTGGGACGGCTACGACGAGGCTCACCGGAGCAACAGGGCAAAGAAGGCATATGTTATCGGCAGCAATCCGTATGAGGAGTTCAACACATACGGCTTGGAGTGGAACGAGGACGAGTATATTTTCTATATCAACGGTAAGGAGTATTATCGCACGAACGCAGGCGGAGTTTGCCAAAATCCGCTTTATCTTATTCTCTCGATTGAGATGTGGGGCGAAAACGGCGTTGCTTCGGACAGAACCGCCAACGCCGATCCGGCCGAGTATGTCGTTGACTATGTAAGAGTGTATCAGTATAACGATTTGATGAATTAAGTGTATATTTTTCGGCGGCTTGCAGATGTAGGCCGCCGATTTTTTATGCGTTAAAAAGCAGACGTTTTCGGGCTGTTTTCATTATCGGATTTTTAAGGCGATGCCGAAAAAAGCAAAGTTATCTTCAAAAACTGAATACGGTTTTAAGACAAGTTCTGCGATTATTAGATATTTTCCGATTCGGAATACCCCGTAAAAACCCTAAAGCTCGTTAAAAATATACAAAAAAAGGAAGAAAAGCCGAGGTTATTGTATTAATTGGTACTTGAATTCAACATAAGAACTATGATATAATGGACAAAAGTATATGTATAGAATGGGGTTGAATGTTTGAAGCTTTTCAGGATTGCCGTTCTCTGTATTTTTGCGGTCGTTTTAATAGTATTCAGTGCTTTTTTCGTGAAGGACGAATTCATGACCGATAAAACATATCCGGTAATTGAATTCGGCGAAAAAGAGCTTAAGGTTCTTTCAAACGCAGGAAAAGAAGATTTTTTGAAAGACGTAACGGCTTATGATAAAAAAGACGGTGACTTAACGAACGACATAATAATCGAAAGTATTTCAAAATTCAACAGTCTTGGAATAAGCACAATCACTTATTCTGTCTGCGATAAGGATAATCATGTTTCGACCGCAGAGAGAAAAATAATATATACCGATTATAAATCTCCCGAGTTTTATATGACGAAATCTCTCTGCTTTTCAGTCTACGATAACGTAAATGTCAATGGCATTATCGGAGCAAAGGATTGTATCGACGGAGATATTTCAAATAACGTTGTTGTAACTTCCTCCGATTTTGAAAACGGCAAGGTCGGAAAGTTCGGCATAAAGGCAACTGTAACCAACAGCAAGGGTGACAGAATCAATCTTGATTTACCTCTGTTTGTTGAAAATGCCGATGCGGGTGTTCCGAAAATCACCCTTAAAAAGTATCTCATCTATGTTTCAAAGGGAACGAAGGTCGATTATGCCCGGATGCTTAAATCGGCAACGGATTCCTCCAAAAACAATATTTCGGAATCTGTTAAAATTGAATCGGAATATAATCCGAAGGAGAGTGATGAAGGCGTTTACAGCGTTCATTATTACGCAACGGATTCGGCAGGCAGAAAGGGTCACACAGTATTAACGATAGTTGTTGGAAGTAACTGATATGGATAAATCAAACGGAAAAATAAATATTGAAATTCATAGTATTCTTCGGGATGTTGTGATGAATATTTGGACGGTTTTTCTTTCGGTTATTATCGGAGTAATGGGAATCTACATTGCCGAAAGAACTTTTTACTCGCCGGAGTATACAAGTACCGCAACGATTGCTGTTCTTGCAAAGGTGAATAACAGCACAACATATACCAACCTGCAAATATCGTCGGAGATGGCGGATATATTTGCAAAAATATTTGAACAGAACACGATGAAGGATAAAGCCTGCGAGCATATCGGTTCGGAGAAATTCGACGGTGAAATCGTTGCAACTGTTTTGCCGAATACCAATCTGCTCAACATAAGTGTTGTTTCCTCAAGCCCGATGACGGCATATAAGCTTATAAACGCAGTTATGGAGGTTTATCCGGAAATTTCGGATTCCGTGTTCAGCAATGCGGTCTTGAATGTGATGAAAGAGCCGCAGATTCCGCACAGACCGTCGAATAATATTTCGATGAAAAACAAGTGCATTGCCGTTGCCGCCTGTGCGATGATTTCACTTTGCGCGATCTTCGTCTTATCAATTTTTCGTGATACTGTTAAAAACGAGGATTCGTTCAGAAATAAGATTGATTCAAAGCTTATCGGCATAGTTGTTCATGAGAAAAAGCACACCTCGTTTTCTAAGAGAAAAAAGGAGGGCTTGCTGATAGGCGAGAGCACATATCGAAGCTTCAAGTTTACCGAGTGTTATTATAAGATTGCCGCAAGATTAAAAAGCATTAACTATAAAAACGAGGACAAGGTTTTTTCTATCATCAGCTTCGGCGAAAACGAAGGAAAAACAACGGTTGCCTCAAACATTGCGCTTGCGCTTGCCGCTTACGGACACAAGGTTTTGCTTCTTGATATGGACTTGAAGAAGCCCTCGATATACAAGATTTTTGAGCAGAGTAAAAACAGCGAATCGGAGCTTCACTCCCTCTTTTCCGGACAGGTTTCTGCCGAAAACTTTAAATTCGGAAGATACAAAAAAACAAATCTGTATTTTGCATTAAATACAACAAGCTGTAAAGAGTATCCGGAGTACGTAGAAAACGGAACAGTTAAAGCGATGATTGAGAACTTTAAAAAGATGTTTGATTATGTGATCATTGATACTGCTCCGATGTCTGTTGATTCGACGGTAACTGATCTTGTTACAATGGTTGACAAATCAATTATGGTTGTACGCACGGATGTTGTGTCTGTCTGCGATATCAACGATGCAATTTTAACGATCAATGAAGTCGGCGGCAGTGTTGTGGGATGTGTACTGAACAATGTCTATCCGGAATTCACGCTGTTTAACCAGATCGGAGCGGACGAAAGCGGATATAATTATTATAAAAAATACGGTTATTCAAAGTATAATAAAAATAAATACAACAGATATGCAATTAACCAGAGCGGCAGCATTTCCGCTACGGAAGAGGAGCAGTAAATGTATAACGACAGCCAGGATATTACATATGCAAAAATGAATAACGTTGATGACGAAAGATTATTCACCATATACATGAGCGATATTTTGAAGGGTGTATCGAAATTTTGGTGGGTTTGCGTTGCACTTTCCTTTATAATAGGCTCGGCTGTATTTGTGAAGAGTTATTTTGATTTTACTCCCGTTTATAAATCCACTGCCGTGTTTACAATCAATACTCAGGACAGCACGCTTGCTCAGGGAGGAATTTCAACATATTCGTTCTTTTATGACAGTGCAACTGCCAGTCAGCTGTCGGATATTTTTCCGTATATTCTATCCAGCAGTTATTTGAAGGACGCCATATGCGATGACATGGATGTCAAGGCTGTTCCGGCATCGCTTTCCGCTTCTTCTGTTGAAAATTCAAATATGTTTACGCTTGAATCCGTAGGTCGTGACCCACAGCTGGTATATGATACTTTGGTTTCGGCAATGAAGAATTATCCGGATGTTGCAAGGTATGTTATCGGCAACGTTAATTTCTCGGTTATTACGGAACCCGAGGTCGCAAAAACACCGTTCAACAAAGCGGAGTATAAAAAGGAAACGCTCATCGGAGCGGCAGTCGGTTTTGCTCTGGGCTTGCTTTTCATTCTGGTTTATGCAATAGCACGAAAGACCGTAAGAACCACCGATGATATCACGCAGGAATTGAAGATATACAATCTCGGCATTTTCCCGAAGGTTGCTTTAAAAAAGCATAAAAAAGAAGTTAACGAAAGAATACTTTTGACGAATGATAAAATCGGCGACAGCTTCATAGAGTCTCTGAGAGTTACAAGAAACACATTGATGAACAAGCTTGATGAAGATGAAAAGGTTATCATGGTAACGAGCACAGCTCCCGAGGAAGGCAAAACAACGGTTATTTCAAATCTCGCTTTGTCGGTTTCAAGAATGAAGAAAAAGGTACTTATAGTTGATGCCGACCTCAGAAATCCGAGTATAGACGATATATTAACGGTTGACAGGAGCGATGATAATATAATTGAGTCGCAGGATACCTATACAATTTATAAATATAACAACAATGTTTCTGTTCTGAATTTCAATGTGGACAATTATTTTAACGTCCTTAATATGAAGGAGCTGCGCAGCTTCTTCTCAAAGATTAAAGAGAATTATGATTATGTGTTTGTTGATACCCCGCCATGCGGATTGGTTTCCGATACGCTGATCATCGCACAGGCTGTTGATACCGTTATTTATGTGGTTATGCAGGATACGGTTCGTACCTCAAAGATACAGAGCAGCATTGACGAACTGCTTTTCTCGGATGTCAAAATAACCGGCTGTATCCTAAATGCGGCGGAGTCGGGTCTGCAGGGCTACGGAAAATATTACGGCTACGGCTCGTATTACAAATACGGACACTACGGCTATGGCAGACATCATTACGGCTACGGTCACGAAAATTAAGGAACAGAAATGAACGGATTGCAAAAGAACCTATTTGAACTGCTGGCATCGATAGTCAGAAACGATTCCGTCGGCAATGTGCGGACGGAGGATTCGGTTTCTGTCCTCAATCTCGCCTATCAATACAAAGTCATCACTGCGATTTACAATTATATCGCAGACGACAGAGCAAAGGCTTTTTTCACCCAATCTCTTATAAAATCGAATATTATCAATGCCAACCAACAGGCAGAGATGAAAAGGATATTCGATTATGCGGAAGAAAACAATATTTTTCTGCTGATGCTTAAAGGCTTTTGTATCGGAAGGTATTACCCGTCGAAGGGCTTCAAAGAGATGTCCGATATTGATCTGTTCTATAAAATTCAGCAGAAGGAATCGGTTGACAAGATGATGCGTGAGCTTGGATACACCTTCAGCGAACGCAAAGAAAATCATGAGACATGGGCGATAAAGGAACGCAACGTTTTCGTTGAGCTTCACTTTTCGATTGCGGATGTCAGCGAGGATTTTCTGAGTCAGATTTTAGAAAGAAAGAAAAACTTTGAGAATTGCAGCAACGTGTTCATAATGTCGAATGAGGATTTATATGTTTATTTGCTTATTCATTTCTGCCATCATCTGAGAAACGGAACATTTAGTTTTCGTCAGCTTTTTGATATATTTGTTATAAAAGAAAAGGTTCCTCTTGATTTTGAGAGAATTGACGAGATTGCCGTTCGGGAGAATATTAAATTGTTCGGCGACAATATTCTCAAGGCTTTTGACAGTATTTTCAACGGTGTTTATCATGAGGAAACCGCCGAATTCGCAGAGTATCTGTCCGGCAATATTTCCTTTGGAAACAATGCCATTGCAAAGCTTGCGTATGACAGCAACGGCAAGATAGGCTTTGCGATGAAAAGATTATTCCCGAGAAAAGAAAAAATTCTTATTGAATATCCGGATTATAATGATAAGAAGCTGCTTTTGCCCGTCGGTTATGTGAAAAGAATTGTTCACATAATGAAAGATAAAAGAGAAGAGGCCTTCTATCAATACCGGATTATGAAAAAAATCGACAGTAAAATGATAGCCGGCGGAAAAGAGCAAAAAGAATTTCTTAAAAAATACGGTATAAACAATATATAATATATTGTAGATATAAATTTTAATTTATATAAACTGATGCGAAAAAATCATTTAAACTGAGGTGATTCTAAATGAAGAAAACAGGAAAGAGGGCTTTCAGGAAAATCCTTGCGATTGTATTGGTCTGCATGATGCTGCTTTCATCGGGAGCAGTGACCCTTGCTGCCTATGCGGTCAAAAACGATTCGAGTAATGCCGACACTCTTATCACCGAAAACATCAGCCGTTACGAAATGGATTTCAACAGTAACTGGAAATTCAACCTGGGTGATGTTCCTACGGCTCGGTATAAGGCATATTCCGATTCGGAATGGAGAACTGTTGAGCTTCCGCATGATTTCAGCATTGAGCAGGATTTCACAAATTCCGGAACAGAAACGGAAAGCGGAAATCTCCCCGGAGGAACGGGCTGGTATCGTAAGATGTTTACGCTGCCCGGGGAAATCAGAGGAAAGCGCATAATTCTCAACTTCGACGGAGCTTATTCGGATACATATGTTTATGTAAACAATAAGTACGTTGGCGAAAACCATTACGGATACAATTCGTTTTCTTTTGATATTACCGATTATATCGCATGTAACGGCTCAATCGTTAATCTTATTGCGGTTAAGGTTGTCAATGAGATACCGAACTCCCGCTGGTATTCAGGCTCGGGTATAAATCGTGATGTTACATTGACGATTACAGATCCCGTGCATGTTGCTCATTACGGCACTAAGGTTGTCACGACAGAAACGGGCTCGGGAGCTTCCGCCAAGGTTACGGGCGAAGCCAGGGCAACCGTATCGCTTCAGAATGATTCGGAAGAAGCAGCCAATGTAACCGTAGGAGCCGTTGTGCTTGATTCAAACGGCAATGAGGTAAGCTCGGAGAGCAGGACGACTGCCTCAATTCCGTCAAAAGGAACGTCTGCCGTTTCTCTTGCGGCTACGGTCAACTCGCCTAAGCTTTGGAGCGTTTCATCGCCGAATCTTTACACCATGAGGGTGAAGATTTACAATGCCTCGAACGAGGAAATTGACAGATACGATACCGATTTCGGATACAGGACAACCTATTGGGATGCGTCAACCGGCTTCTACCTCAACGGCGAATCGACAAAGCTCAAGGGCGTTTGCCTGCATTCCGATTCCGGAGCATTGGGTGCGGTTCAGAACTATGACGCAATATACAGACAGATGACCATATTGAAGGATATGGGCGTTAACGCTGTGCGCACAAGTCATAACGTAGCCTCTCAGACATTTATTGATGTCTGCAACGACATCGGAATGCTGGTTATGGAAGAATTCTTCGATGGATGGGATTCTCCGAAAAACGGCAATACAAATGATTTCAGCAGATACTTCAGTGTAAAAATAGATTCACAAAACAACCTTGTTGATAAAAAAGCCGATGAAACGTGGGCACAGTTTGTTGTTGACCAGGCCGTTAAGCGTGACAGAAATTCACCGTCGATAATTATATGGTCGGCAGGTAACGAGATAATGCTTGCAACAAGCAGTGCGAACTACGGAACCATAGCTTCAAATATCAAGACGTGGGTTTCGTCACTTGATTCAAGACCGCTGACTCAGGGTAATAATATGCGCGGCTCCACAGGAGTTTTGGCAACCGTTGACGGCTACATGGACGTTATCGGAGGAAACTATTACCCCGGCTCGTGGGTAAATGCAAGAGATAAAAGCAAGCCTTTTGTCGCAACCGAGACTGCGTCCGCCGTTTCATCACGCGGATATTATGCAAACTCAAGCGGTAACTCTGCCGGAAGCGGAGTAAAGTATTCCGCTAACAAGCAGATAAATGCTTACGATGCATCGGTTGTAAGCTGGGGAAATACCGCAGCCGACGCATGGTATTATGCCGCAGTAAATGACTGGTTCTCCGGAGAATTTGTTTGGACCGGATTTGACTATATCGGTGAGCCGACTCCGTGGAACAATAACGGCGCAGGCTCCCAGACAACGCCGAATTCTTCATATTTCGGTATTACAGACACCGCAGGCTTCCCGAAGGACAGCTACTACCTTTACAGAAGCATGTGGAACACCGACACCTACACGACTCATCTTGTTCCGGCAACATGGAACAAGGCCTCTCTCGGCAATGCGTCAACCATTCCGGTGGCTGTTTACAGCAATGCCAAAAAGGTTGAGCTTTACCTCAACGATGTGCTTATCGGCTATGCCGAGTCAACGGAGCATACAACCGCAGGCGGCTATACCTATAAGACATGGAAAGAAACCGCAGTTACCTCGGCTTGCTCGACAACGTCGGGACTTGTAGGAACAAATGACCATGATTTATATGCCCAGTTCGGCGTAGCTTATGCCGAGGGAACACTTTCCGTAAAGGCATATGATGAGAACAACAATGAGATCACATCACAGTGTGCCGGTTCTAAATCGGTTACGAGCGGTGCAAAGGTAAGCAAGATTGAATCCAAGGTTTGGAAATTATCTCCCGAGGCCGACGGAAAGAGCCTTATTTACATAGAATACACCGCAGTTGACGAAAACGGCAACTTTGTAAACGATTATAACAGCAACATTACGGTATCGCTCAACGGTACGGGAGTTGATTCGGCTGTCTTTGCCGGAGCAGATAACGGTAATGCCGCAACAACAAAGAAATTCCAGTACAATGTTTTGTCGAACAATGCAAAGACCGTTTCAATAGATATGTTTAACGGCAAGGCTTTGGTAATCGTTAAGACTCTTAACACCGACCAGAAGGGTACTGTTTCAATTTCACAGGATATCGGAACCGGTGAGCATTTCATCGAAGGTGCAGCTGTTACCTTCAATGTTGGCAAGGACGATATCAAGGACGAGTTTTCGGAGTTCTTTAAGCAGCAGAACATTGACTATGAGCCGACATTCTATGATATATACAACATGCTTGATTCCGAATTCAGCATGCTTGACGGCTCGCAATACGAATCAAACATCTATTATCAGAGATACAGCGCAGCACCGGGTGCAGGAACGGATATATTACTTGAAACAGGCTACTATGGCTTCACCGGCACAGCATCAACCGCTAAATCAACCGGCGTTTTGCTGTCCGATACTGCCGGCGCAACAGGCTTGCTCAGTTCCGGTTCCAACACCTTCACGGGCACATCAACCGCATGGTATCTTGAAAAACAGACGGACGGAACATATTATATGTCCGTTACCGAGAACGGAGAGAAAAAGTATATCAATATCGGCTCGTCCAACGGCACGCTTACTCTTTCCGCTACTCCGCAGAAGCTCAAGGTTACATTGAATACTGCGGCGAAAACTGTCATTATAGGCAATACGGACGGAACAAACTATATAAACTATTACGGCTCTCAGACAAATGTTGTAAACGCTTATGAATCGGGAACGGCGATGAAGGTTTACACCGCGAGCGGAACAGCAGGAAATTACAGCTTCAGCGAATGGACATTAACCGGCGATCTTCCGACGGTTGAGGACGGAAACTATGTAATTTATAACGCCGCAAACAGCGTAGTTGTTTCGAACAAGACCTTTTCGGCAAAGGCACTCGATAGGTCCATAGGTACGGTATCCGGCGACAAAATCAAGACAGATTCAAGCAATGTATATACATTCAAAAATGTCGGCGGAAACACATATTATATAAGCGACGCAACGGGCAAGTATCTTAACATTGGCACAAGATCGCTGTCGCTGACGGATACCCCGCAGGCTATTTCGGTCTATGCAAGAGCAGACGGAACGGTGTTCATCTATAATGGTTCTAATTTCGTTGACTGCTATAAGACCTCTAACAGAATTTTCTCAGCATGGGAATCCAATACTTCAACCACAAACGGAAACGAGATACACACCCTGTACAAGCAGTATAATGCCGGAATCAGCACATCGAGATTCACTGACTTGTACAACGCAATGGAAAAGGCAATCGACAAGAATCCCGGAATGTACGAGCAGGAAGGCTACCGTGAATTGCTTGATTCGGCAAAGAACGGATTGGCAGTGCTGAAGTCGGAGTCCTCCACAGACAGCGAAATAACCGAAGCTGTTAAGACGATAGAAACCGCTTTGAAGGCGTTGAAGAGAACCATAACAAAGTTTAATTCAACCATCTATAAATACGGCTTTGACTCAACAAAAACAGGAAATTCAAGATATGCAAGAAACGGCGGTTATGATTTCAGCGTTCAGGCCGTTGCACAGATGAAGAATGCTATCCTTGCAAACAGCGACCTTGTTGCTCAGATTGAAAAGATAATAGGCACAAGCGAACAGGAGTATATTGAAAGCGCAGCCGAGCAGTATGCAAGAATTTATACCGAATCTTTCCAGGGCCACGGTGTAACAAACGGCGTTGATATAAATGATCTGGTCGGTAATAAGACTGCATGGAGCTGGTGGGATAAGGCGAACAGTAAGCTCAGCACCGATGTACAGAACGAGGGAGCTTCCGTAATGGGTATCTACAGCCCGTACCTTGTCAACGGTGTACCGGTAAGCCACAGCGTTTATAAGAATGAAGTGCCCTATCTCTGTCCGCCGACCGGCATAAAGTCAAATAAAACGCTTACGGTAGGCGACAACACAGTTACGCTTACTCCGCTTAAAAATATTTCAGTCTATGCTCCCGACCTTTTCTCAAGGAAGAATGTCAAGAGCGGAATAACCGGTTCACTTTCCACCGTCGAATCGGACGCAACAACGGAGTATTCAAAGTACTATTGGGACACACGTTTCCCATTCATGACGCAGACAGACGAGTACGGCATTAACACCTACACATATGATTCAAACGACACCTCTTATATATACCGTGCTTGCTTCGATGATTCGGCTCAGACCGCTTATTCAACTCTCCAGGATGTTGAAACATGGGATATCACCCGTTCGTCAAAGGGCAAAGGTGGCCGAGGCTTGTTCCCGTTTAACTATCAGATGGCAAATGCAAACGATACCGCAGAAACAATCTTCTCGGGCGAAAACGCAATTTACCACTACGGAATGACGTTTGATACAGAGTTCACATTGCCGAATACCCCCGACAGGAAGTATAACAACGGCGGTACAGGTCAGGACGTCATATTCAATTTCTCCGGTGACGACGATGTTATGGTTTATGTTGACGGCGTTATGGTTCTTGACAACGGCGGACTTCACGGTGCAAGAAGCTTCTCTATCAACTTTACAAAGCAGAGCGTAACATACCAGTATGCGTATGATATTGAATCCGGAAATGTAGTTACGCCGAGAGAAAATACCACATACACATACGGTGATGATGCCAACAATCAGGCTAACGGAATCACAAGTGACATTCAGCTTGCACTTGAGAAGCTCCATGAGATTTATGAGGCGGGCTCAGAGAAAGACCACAAGCTCAACTTCTTCTACCTTGAGCGTGGTTCAACGGATTCGAACTGTCTTATAACCTTCAACCTTCAGCCTGCGACCGGATATGTTGAGCTTAACGATGAAGAATTCGTAGCAGACTACGGTCATGACATTCAGTTCGATGCCGTTGATAACAACAATGTATATGACGAAGCTGTTAACGCAGGTGCATATTATGAATATCTCGGCATCATTAAGGGCGAAAACGAGCATAAGCTTCCCAGAATGGCATTCACCTACGATGAGTCAAACCTTGACTATAAGTTTGCCGATTACAACGACAAGATCACAGTTGAGGGCAAATTCGGCACCTTTACTGCGGATTATAAGTACAATAATACGGCCGGGGGCGAGACATCGGTAATCTCCTGCGAAACAAATTACAGGCTTAGAGACATGCAGTTTACGGACGATGATGTTTTCTATCTTGTTGCAAAGATTTACAAGGATCCGATCTTCACCACAGATGTATATTATACTTATGAAAAGATAACATATGTCCCGGCGACGACCCTTTATTACGAGGATGACTACAGGCAGAACACGGCGAACGGAATAACTTATTCCGACGGAGCGGCGAATGCATGGCAGGTGGTTAATTCCGGTGATAAGGCAACGCTTCAGGATACCGATATTATCGGCGATTCCTATGCGAATGTCTACGGCTATGATTCGCATTATACCGATTTCCATATGTTCAGCAACAATTCATCTCATAAGGTTACGGTAAGCGGAAACGACAGCCAAAAGTGGCCGAACGCTCAGTTCAAATTTGCCGGAACAGGCTTTGACGTTATCTCGCTCACGAGCAACAGAACGGGCGTATTCGTCGTCAGCGTATACAATGAAGCCGGCAAGAGAGTCAAGTACAAAATCGTTGATACATACTACGGCTATTCATACGGACAGATATACTGCGATGCGGACGGAAAGCCAACGCTCGAAGAGTATGTACTTGACGCAAACGGCAACCCGACGGACGTTAAAAATACCGTAATGTATAATACGGACAGAATGCTTGTCGGCCAGGACGAAAACGGTGAAAATAAGGTTGACGAAAACGGCAACCTCATCTATGAAACAAACGGCAAGGCAATGTCCAAATCTCCGAGATATTATGATCTCGACGGAAAAATTACAACAAAGCCGAAGTATTATTCATATGTTGACGGAGCAGACGTGTTGACGGATACGGTAATGTATATCAGCACAAATTCCGATGAAAAATATACCGAAACTCCGACATATTATGATGAGGACGGAAATCTTACAACAACGGTCACGGAAAATCCCGCATACGCATACGCTTACAAGCCTGCATATGCTTTCGGCTGGCTTAACAACCCGACTGAGACTGAGGATGCTTTGTACCAGATTCCTGTTCTTAAAATCAGCGGACTTCCTTACGGAACTTATACGGCAAAGATTGAGGCAAGATATGCCGAAATGTTCGACCATACGGCAAGCACCGGCTCTTATGACCTTTATCTCGATGCAATAAGAATTTATGACCCGGCAGGAACGGCTGACGAAACTGCGGCAAACAACAGAAATACCACGGTTTCAAATGCATATATTGCCGATAGCGAAGCATTTGCATATTACAAAGAGATCAGGGATATGATTATCGGCTCAAACACGATTGATTCCGGCGGAACAAGCGGTGTGCTCTTTATAGACGGTAAGAGTGCCGTTACTTCCGAGGAACTTGAGGATTACAGAATTGCAGGACCCAACAATGAGCTTTATCTTGACGCAGGACAGTCGGTTGCGTTTGAAATTCTTGCAACGTCTGTTCCGAAGGATGTTCAGATCAGCGCAAAGGTTGCAAAGTCGGCGACGGGTTCAAATCCTGTATTGACCTTTGCATACGGTAATCAGAGCGTACAAAAGACGCCTATCAAGACGGCAACCGATATGTACTATTCAATTGCGGAAAGCCTTAACCTTTCATGGAAACTGACAAAGGTTAACGGAAAGGTATATTATACCTCCGGAGTTATAGTTATCGGAAACGGTGCGGAAGCCAACTCGGGCAATATCCTTTCTGTTACAAATCTTAAGTGGACATTCGACAAGTACGGTGCGGAGGGATATTATCGAATTCCCGTAAGTCTGCAGGATGAGGATGTAGACATTTCGGTAAGCTCGGCAACCATGACTCAGGCTGTTTCACTTATCGATATGAGCCGTGCCGATATTTCAATCGACCGCAACAATGTCAGCCTCTCAAGCGACACTGTTCAGGCCGGCAAGTCCACCATGGTAACCATCAAAACCTCAAAGGATGTTTCCTCGCTGGTTATCAAGGATTCCGACGGAAATGTTGTTGAACCGCTTTCGGTGAACTATAAGGATGTCGGTGAGACGAGAGAGTGGAGCGTTCAGCTCTATGGCAGCAAGCCCGGAACATACAGCTATACAGTTCAGGGCGTATACGAAAACGGATATACTGATTCTTCCTCCGGTGCCGAGTTCACCGTTAAGGTTGTAGAGGCAAAGAAGGGCGGCTCAGATTCCGGATTTACATTTAATATTATTGGATGGCTGATAAATCTGATACTTAAGATATTCGGTCTTTCAATCTAACGGATATCTTTTCCGAACGGCTGTTTTATGCAGCCGTTCGGAAGGCAAATAATTACGGAGGTTGATTTTATGAAAAAAGCATATATTAAACCGGACGTCTCTTTTCATAATTTAGCTATATCCACATCAGCTTCGGCAGGCTGTTCCGTTCAGGCTTCTTTCCAGATGGGAACATGTCCTATTAAGGTTGGAGCGTGGGGAGAAACGGTTTTTCTTGAGAATAATTGTGACCTTTCGAATGATGACTTTGTATGTTACGACGTTCCGCTTTCAAGCAGTAATGTTTTTGAGTCATAATTATGAAGTGTATAAAAACATATTCATTCGCGTCAACTACGGTTCGGCTTGTCAGCGATTGTCCTGTGGAGGACACAGAGTATTATTCACGATTCTTAACGGATAAGACCCCGGATGTTACAGTAAATATTTTCTGCGGAAAGCTGCCTCAAATCAATGGAGAGGTTATTGCAAAATCAGAGAAAAAGACAGTTATTAAAAATGACTCGGGCTTCTTTGTTTACACGTCGTATTATAATCAAAAAAAGCCAGGATTTGTGACTTATGCCTGCAAGGCCGAGCATGAAAGCATCATTGATTTATACATTGATTTTGCCGGCGGTTTGTGGGATAAGATGATTTTCAATGCGTTGGATATTCCGCAGATTATGGTTAATTTCGGTTCACTGCTGATTCATTGTTCGGTTGTTGAATATAAAGGAAAAGGTATCATGTTTGCGGGCGACAGCGGAGCAGGCAAGTCTACTCAGGCCTCGCTTTGGAAACAGTATCGCGGTGCGGAGATAATCAACGGCGACAGAGGTGCAATTTGCGCTGATGGCGGAGGATTTAATGTTTACGGGGTTCCGTTTAACGGAACATCGGCAATTTGCCAAAACAAAAGCTGTAAAGCAGAATTATTGGTTTTGATTGGGCGAGGGGAAAAAAATGAATTTTTCAAGCTTGATGGAGCGTCTGCATTCAGGATGCTTCTGGGCAAAACGACCTATTACGAATGGGACAGACAGTCTGTAGAGAGTGTATTGGATATTTTGGATAGGTTTGTAAAAGCAGTTCCGGTTTTTTGCTTGAAGTGCTTACCGGACGAGAGCGCAATCAGAACTTTGGAGGAAGGTTATGAACAATATCTTTCGGAAAAACAATGAGCCCGATATTATAAACTTTCTTCATGCAAAGGCATCAAGGGAAGGTGTTCCGCTGTCCGGAACATTTGAATTGACGAGAAAATGTTGCTTTAATTGTAAAATGTGCTATGTCCACGATGAAAATTGTGCGGCTGCAAATGAACTCACCTCTGAGCAGTGGCTGTCGGTTGCGAGAGCGGCGCGTGAAAACGGTATGCTGTTACTCTTGCTGACAGGCGGAGAGCCATTGCTCAGAAGTGATTTTATCTGTCTATATGAAGAATTTGCAAAAATGGGTTTTATCATTTCGATAAATACAAACGGTTATTTACTCAGTGGTAAAATTGCGGAGACTTTTAAAAAATTTCCCCCGTCAAGACTTAATATTTCGCTGTACGGTGCTGACAGAGAGGCATATCTTGAACTGTGCGGCGGAGATTATTTTGACAGGGTCATTGAAAATATAAAGGATATGAAAAGTTCGGGGATCAACATAAAGCTGAACTGCACCGTTACGCCGCAAAACTGCAACGAGCTGAAAGAAATAAGTGCGCTGGCGAATGAGCTGGAGCTTAATATAAAAACAGTAACCTATCTTTATCCTCCGGTAAGAAAAGGGGAGAGCTTTGCCGGAGAGAATGCAGGAAGACTCAATCCAAGGGATGCGGCTTATTACAGACTCTTATGGGATGAGATACATTATGACGATTTTGGCGAGAGGCTGAAATCTATAGTGAACAGTACGGAAGAAAGCAGTGAAATCCGTAATAAGGAGCATTGCTCAAGATGCAGAGCCGGAAGCACATGCTTCTGGATTGATTCCGAGGGCAATATGAGCTCATGCGGAATGCTGAACGGAACAGAAAATGTTCTTAAAAAGGATTTTAGAGAGTGCTGGAACAATGTAAAAAGATTCACGCGTGAAGTCAGGCTCCCGAAGGAATGTCTCGGATGTAAATACAAAAATTTCTGCAACGTCTGCATGGCGGTCTGCTATACGGAAAGCGGAAAGACTAGCGGTTTGCCTGAATACGTGTGCCAATACAGCAAGAATTTATACGACCTTGCCTCAGAAAAAATGAAGGGTGACGCATGATGAAATTCAAAAAAGAAGTGGTTTTGCGTACAGTTGCCGACGAAACAATGCTCATTCCCGTCGGTGCGGATACAAAGGAATACAATGGAATTTTCACCTTGACCGAGTCTGCCGTTACGGCTTTCAAGGCTATTCAATCGGGAAAAGACAGAGATGAAATCGTTGACGCCATTCTGGAGGAATTTGATATCGACAGGCAGACGGCTCAAAAAGATGTCGATGATTTCCTGACGGAGCTTAAAAACTACGGAATCATATAAAGGATGATTTTTTTGAAGCTGAAATCCCATAAAATCTTTGACGATAAAGAAGAAAATACCGAGCTTATCAAATGGATGGCAGGAGTAACGAAGCCGTTCTATAAGGACATCGCTGCGATTTTTCTTATAAGTCTTTTTTCTCTTTGCATTTCATATGCGAGCACGATTATAGGCAAATATGTCGTTGATGACGCTACAACAGGCATAATCAATTTGAGAAACATGACTTATATGGGAGTCGGAACTGCGATTTCTATTGTCATAAGTGCTGCAAGCAGGCTGATAGGCGACTATATCAATGAGAATTTTTCATTTGGTTTGCGCTGTAAAATGTATGACAATATTCAAAGAAGTGTTTGGCTGAAGGTAAAAAGACTCCATACCGGAGATTTGCTGACAAGACTTACCGGCGATATATCAATTCTCTCGGGCGGCTTGATTTCAATGCTGCCGCAGATAATTCTTGTTGCTTTTCAGTTTATTATAGCTTTTGCAATTCTGTTTCATTATGATAAGGCCATGGCGGTTATCGCCGTTATTATAGGCCCGTTGGGAACTGTTTTTTCGGTTCTTTTGAGAAAAAAATACAAGCATTATCAGCTGAAGCTTCGAGAAAGCGAATCGGATTACCGTTCGTTTGTTCAGGAGAGTCTTTATAATTTAACGCTCACCAAATCTTTTCAGCTTGAGGATAAAAACAACGAAACGCTGGAATCTTTTCGCAGGGAGCGTCTGAGGCTCGTTTTTAAGAGTACACGGCTGAGTGTTATAATGAATTCGGCATCAAAGCTCGTTTACAGCATAGGATATGTTGTTGCTTTCTGCTGGGGTGCTTACAGAATATCAAACGGGTTTATAACATATGGAACGCTGACGGTTTTTATTACGTTGGTTTCGCAGGTTCAAGGCTCAATCGGTGGCATTATCGGCATAGTTCCGCAAATATACAGTATGCTGATTTCGGGCAAACGTGTTTACGAAATTGCCGAGCTTGAAAAGGAAGAATATAACGCTCAAAAACCGATTCCGAAAAATATTGATGTTCATATAAAAGACTTGTCATTTGCGTACGAAAGAGATACGGTGCTCAGAAACGTCACTTTCGATGTGAAAATGGGCAGTAAGGTTGGAATTATCGGACATTCCGGCTCAGGAAAAACCACCCTTAACAGACTTCTGCTCGGTTTGATCAAGCCGGATGCAGGCAGCATAGTTTATTCCTTTGAAAACGGTGAAAAGGAGCTTGCCGGTGCGGATTCAAGGCGATTTATTTCGTATGTTCCTCAGGGCAACACTCTGATTTCAGGCACTATTGCAGATAATCTCAGGCTCGGAAATGAAAATGCCGATGAGCAGATGATGACAGATGCCCTTAAAACGGTTGACGCATGGAAGTTTGTTTCTCAGCTTCCTGAGGGATTGAATACAATGCTGTTTGAAAAATCGGGAGGCTTATCCGAAGGACAGGCTCAGAGAATCGCCATAGCGAGAGCCTTAATTGCCGAAAAACCGATATTGATTCTTGACGAATCCACAAGTGCTTTGGACGAGAAAACCGAGTCCGTTGTTCTGAACAATATCACAGACAGATACAGGAGCATTACTTGCTTTATTATTACGCATCGCACATCAATGCTGAAGTATTGCGACAGAGTGATAAGAATCGAAAACGGCGGAACGATGGCAGAGTGTGCAGATGCAGCAGACTGAACCTTCGAAAAAAGAGGTTTATTTTATGAAAATCATGCTTATAGCGAATGATACAAATTTTGCATATAATCTTCGCAGAGAACTAATGATTAATTGGATAGAACAGGGCAATGAGGTGATTCTGGTCGCCCATGCGGAAAACTATCTGTCTGAGCTTGAAGCATACGGCATTAAGGTTGAAAACGTCAAAATTAAACACAGAGGGAAAAATCCGGCAAGTGATATTATTCTTATGCTTAGGTATAACCGGATAATCAGAAGGATCGGACCGGATATTGTTTTTATAAATAACACCAAGCCGAATATCTGTGCCGGAATGGTCTGCCGATTAAATAAGGTTAAATATATTCCGAACATAACCGGTCTCGGAACCGCAGTGGAAAATAACGGTTTGCTTTCAAAGCTGACGGCCGGAATGTATAAATGCGGAGTTATGGGGGCAAAGACAATTCTGTTTCAGAATACATATAATTTGAAGTTTTTTTCTGACAGAAAAATGATTCCCGAAGGAGCCGAAAGCGTTTTGCTGCCGGGTTCGGGCGTTAATCTGCAAGCTCATCCGCTGCTTGAGTATCCTAATGAGGATAACGGGATCCACTTTCTTTTCATTTCCAGAATTCTTAAGGAAAAGGGAATTGACCAGTATCTTTATGTCGCAAAAAAAATCCGCAGCGAACGCAGTGATGTTTTCTTTCATATTGTCGGAGGCTGTGAAAGCCGAAGATATAAAAAAATTCTATCAAAACTGCACGACGAAGGCATTATTGTTTACCACGGATTCCGGAAGGATGTCACGCCGTTTTTCGAAAAGGCGAGCTGCTTGGTTTATCCGTCATATTATCCCGAAGGGGTGAGCAATGTCTTGCTGGAGGCTGCAGCAAGCGGAAGGCCTGTAATCACAACAGATCGGATAGGATGCCGTGAAGCTGTTGATGACGGAGTGACGGGATATATTGTCCCGATCAGGGATAAGGAAGCGACGCTTGACGCAGTCGTGAAAATCCTTGATCTCAGCCGTGAAAAAAGGATAAAAATGGGGTTGGCAGGCAGGAAAAAGATGGAAATGCAGTTTGACAGAAATATAGTTATCCGAATGGTTAATGATGCGTGGTTATCAACATCAAAATCCACGCATTTTCAGGAATGAAAACAGAATGCTTTATTAACAAAATTTCATCTGAAGTTTGAATATTCTTGTGGGATTTACCGTTGATACACAATATACATTCTGTTGATTAAAACGCATATTTTTAATATAATAAAAAGCGAAAATTAATTGTATTGTCAGGAAGTAAAAAGAGGAAAATCAGGGAGTTGTTGAAGTTTGTTTAGTGAGTTGAAACCGTCGGGAAGTCTGTTCTACAGATTTGTGAAGCGTTCATTTGATATTGTTTGCTCTTTTATTCTGATGATTCCGATAGGTCTGGTCATTATGCTGTCGGCGATAGCGATTAAAGCTGAGGACGGCGGCTCGGTGTTCTATAAAGCGGATCGCATAGGACGATTCGGCAAAATATTTAAGATGTATAAGCTGCGTTCAATGAAAGAGAATTCCCCGGATATCCGCCTTGCGGACGGTTCAACCTATAACGGCGATGATGACCCGAGGGTTACAAAATTCGGACGTTTTGCACGAAAAACAAGTATTGATGAATTGCCGCAGGTCATCAATATCCTGAAGGGCGAGATGAGCTTTATCGGACCCCGACCGGATACGCCGATGTATCTTGATAAATATACCGAAGAGGAAAAAATAATTCTTACGGTTCGCCCGGGTGTAACGGGATATAATCAGGCACTCAACAGAAATGCGGTTCTGACAAAGGAAAAATTAAAAAATGATATTTATTATGCTCAAAATCTATCCTTATGGTTTGATTTAAGAATTATTTTTATGACAGTTGCCACTGTTTTGAAGCATGAAAATGTCAATCGAACAGATATGGATTCTTCTGATATGTATGTTTTGGAAAATCGTCAAACTAAACCCGAAGAAAAGGAATTGATGAAGTAAGCATGAAAAAGATAATGATTCTCGGAGCGAGTATTTTGCAGTTGCCGGCTATAAAGAAGGCCAAATCAATGGGCTTGCAGGTGATTGCTGTCGATATGAATCCGAAAGCAGTCGGATTCCGTGAGGACGGAATAATTAAAGAGGTAATAAGCACAATTGATACACCTGCAATCATTGAAGCTGCAAAGCGTAACAGGGTTGACGGAGTGATGACTATTGCTTCGGATATGCCAATGCGTTCAGTTGCAGCGGTTGCCGATGAGCTTGGTTTGGTCGGTATCTCAAAGGAAACGGCCATAAAGGCGACGGACAAGGGCGAGATGAGAATGGCTCTTCGCAAAAGCGGTGTACCGATTCCGGCTTTCTATCGGGTCAGATCAAAGGAAGAATACCGTTCCGCCGTCAATAAGATTAAAGAAGCGGGCTACAAATGCATTGTGAAGCCTGCCGATAATTCCGGAAGCAGAGGAATAGACCTGCTGTCCGATTTTGAACAGGAAACTATTGATAATGCGTATGAATACAGCAAGCAATCGTCAAGATCCGGTGATCTTATGGTTGAGGAATATATGGAGGGCGACGAGGTAAGCGTTGAGAGCCTGAGTATAGACGGAATCTGTCATGTGATCCAGATTACGGACAAGCTTACAACGGGTGCGCCGTATTTTGTCGAAATGGGCCATTCGCAGCCGAGCGGTCTTTCCGAAGACACAAAAGAAAAGATCAGACAGATTACAATAGCTGCCAACAAGGCGATTGGAATAGAAAACGGTCCGGCACATACGGAGATAAAAATTACCAAGGACGGGCCGAAAATAATCGAGCTTGGAGCAAGACTCGGCGGCGACAACATTACAACCCACCTGACCCCGTTGTCAACAGGCGTTGATATGGTTGAATGCTGTATCAATATTGCAATGGGTATGGCTGTCAATCTGAATACAAGAATGAACAGAGGCTCGGCAATACGGTATTTTCCTTTAGAAAAAGGAAAAATCAAGAATATTGAAGGTGTTGAACAGGCTCAGAAAATACCCGGCGTTGTTCAGGTGTCGATTGTTCACGGAGTCGGAGAAAGTGTAAACGGCATAAAGAACAGCGGCGACCGCGTCGGATTTGTAATTACAGAGGGCGATGACGCTAAGGCAGCCGTCGATGCTGCGATGCAGGGAGTAGCTGCAGTTAAGTTTGAGGTCTGTTGATAGAGGTGCAAGATGGCAGGATATGTTTTTCTTTCAAACAGTACAAAACCGACGCCAAAGGAGCAGGCGAGCAGAGATGAGGTCAAACTTACCAATGTTTCCCGTCCTTGCTTGAAGGCCGCTTTGGATATGGGATTTGATGTTTTTTTCGGAACAAACAGACAGAATCCGGAGGAGCTTCAATGTGAGCTGCCCGTGAAAATGTATGATTCACACACATATCGCAGCATAACCGCTTTTGGCGACAATAAAATCGCATACGACAATCTGAAAAGAATTGTCGAAGAAAACCCGATTGAAGTTATTCATTGCAATACTCCGGTTGGCGGAATGATAGGCAGATTCATCGGCAAAAGATATCACATTAACAAGGTGATATATACTGTTCACGGACTTCATTTTTATAAAAATGCTCCGCTGTTCAACAGAACTGTTTTGAAATGGGCCGAGATGCTTATGGCACGATGGACGGACGTAATAATAACGATAAATGAAGAGGATTTTCAGGCTGCACAGAGATTCAAATTAAAAAAAGGCGGCAAGGTCTATAAGGTTCACGGCGTAGGAATCGACACGTTGCAATATGGAATAAGCGAAAAGACCCGTTCCGAAAAGAGAGCGGAATTAAGCCTGAACGATGGAGATTTCGTTATTATTTCGGTCGGCGATCTGAATGAAAACAAGAATAACGAAGTTATTATTTCCGCAATGGAAAAGCTGCAAAAGGATAATATCCACTATATTTTGTGCGGAGTCGGAGATAAGCAGGACGAGCTTCAGCGTCAGGCAGATATTGCCGGACTGCATGATAATGTGCATTTCCTCGGCTACAGAAATGACGTAAAAGAGCTGTATCAAGCAGCAGATTGTCTTGTGATGCCGTCATTCCGTGAAGGCCTTTCAAGGTCGATTATGGAGGCTATGGCCTGCGGACTGCCATGCGTTGTCAGCAAGATACGAGGTAATGTCGATTTGGTCGATGAGGGTAAGGGCGGATTTCTTTTGACCCCGACTGATGCAGACGGATTTGCCTCGGCAATAGAAAAGCTTTACGGCAGTCAGGCTTTGCAAAATGAAATGCGGGGATATAACCTTGAAAAGATAAAGGAATTTGACAGCTCCGTTGTTGAAGAAGAAATAAAAAACATTTACAGAAATACACTGCAAACGAGATGATTGTGATGAAAAAAAGAGTCGTTTTATTGAGGTCAAATCCTGTGGCTCCCGATCCGCCGGTTGAAAAGCTTGCCGATTGCTTGCTTTCTCAGGGATATGAAGTAATTATTATAGGATGGGACAGAAACAGTGATATCGCCGAGAAGGATGATGTAATTTCGTTTGAACACGGCAATGCGGATATCGTCAGATTCGGAATTCCGGCGGTTTTCAATGCCGGAATCAAAAAAAATCTTATTCCTTTGACGAAGTTTGAAACAAGGCTTTTCAAATGGCTGAAAAACCACAGAAACGATTATGATATTATTCATTCTTTTGACTTTGACACAGGATTTATCGCAGAAAAAATCGCAAAAAAATATAACAAAGTTTTAATTTATCACATTCTCGATTTTTATATTCATTCGCACAATATTCCGAGTGCGGCTTTGAAAAATAAAGTTAAAGAAGCTGAATTTTCGGTTATAAACAATGCTTATGCAACTATTCTCTGCACGGATAAACGCCGTGAACAGATTGCCGGAAGCACACCGAAAAGGCTGGAGATCATACATAATACTCCTAAAGCCTGCGGAAAAATAAGCGATGATTTCAAGATAAAAAGCTCAAGTGACAGATACAAAATTGTGTATGTCGGAGTCTTGGGTGGCTCAAGATTTTTGGATGAAATTATGGACTTCGTCCGCAGTGACGATCGCTTTGAATTCCATATCGGCGGCTTCGGAAACATAGAGTCCAAGATTGAAAATGCGGCAAAGGAATGCGACAGAATTTTTTACTACGGTAAGCTTCCTTATGAAAAAACGCTGGCATTGGAGAAGGCCTGCGACATAATGATTGCGATTTATGACCCGAGCGTGCCGAATCATAAGTATTCCGCACCGAATAAATTCTATGAAGCGTTGATGCTCGGCAAGCCAATCGTTATGGCTAAGAACACAGGATTTGATGAGATCATAACAGATAATAATATCGGCTGTCTGATTGATTACAGTCCCGAAGGCTTTGCAAAAGGCGTGAACGAGCTGATTGCTCAAAAGGATAACTGGCAAACCATGAGTGAAAAAATGAAAGAGCTTTATGCCGAGCAATACAGTTGGGCAGAGATGGAGAAGCGAATCATCAAGCTCTATTCGGAAATTTGAAGGGAGAAGCCGATGAAAATTTTATATATAACAGCAGTTCCTCTTGAATACAGTTCCTCGGCAAATTTCCGAAATATCGCTTTGATTCGCGGCCTTATGAAAAACGGACACAGTGTTTCAACTCTGTCAACAAGGCCGCAGGAGAATTCCCCGTGCTATGACAAAACGATTCTTGATTTACAGTTTGAAGAACGATTTTATGTTGAACTGGGTCAGCTCCATGCAGGTATCGGTGCGGCGAAAAAAGGAACGCTGAAATCTAAAATCAAGGTCAGGCTCTACAGATTGAATATGCTCTTGAGTCTGTACGATTCACGAAAAAGTGAAGCACCGAAGGTTTCAAAAATTGATTTTTCCGGCAAAAAATATGATATAATAATTTCGTCGTCCGACCCCAAGTCGTCGCATTTGTTTGCCGAGAATTTGCTTAAAGCTCATCCCGGAATCGCAAAAAAATGGATTCAGTATTGGGGCGATCCCTTCAGCGGAGATATAAACCGCCGCTCCTATGTGCCTGAATTTGTGATATCCAAGGAAGAGAAACGCTTGCTTTCTCTTTGCGATAAGGCTGTTTACGTTTCGCCGCTGACAAGCGAGTATATCAAGAAAAAATATCCCGAATATGAGAACAAGATACAGTTTGTTCCGGTAGGTTATTCGGAGAAAAAGGTATATCCCAAGCACGAGAGCGGTAAGCTTGATCTGTGTTATTGCGGCGATTATCACGCTAAGGACAGAGACCTGATGCCGCTTATTGATGCTGCACGCCGGCTTGGTGGTACATGTACTCTCACTTTAGCGGGCGACAGTGACCTTGACGTTAAAAATAGCGAGAATATAACGGTTTATCCCCGTGTCGGGAAAAAGAAGGTTGACGAAATCGAGCAGAACAGCGACGTAATTGTCTGCGTCTGCAATAAAAACGGCACTCAGATTCCCGGCAAGATTTATCATGCTTCGGCAACGAACAGATGCGTTCTTATTTTGCTGGACGGTGAAAAAAAGCGAGAAATAAAAAAGTATTTTGAAAGCTACAACCGTTTTATTTTTGCTGAAAACAAAACCGAAGATATAACTAAAGCCTTAAAAGAGATAAGCGCAAACAGACCGGAGGCAGCTCCTTGCGAAGCATTTGAAGGCACTTATGTTGCGAAAGAAATTGTAAAATAGAGAGTGGGAAAAAATGCAGTGAAAATTTTTTGCATTATCATTTTCATAATTATTGCCGGTGTCATGCTGCATAAAACTCGGGGAACGGGTTCTATGTACAACGGCATTCTTGTCGGCGGACTGGTTTATTACGGCGTAGTTCCGTTCTTCAATGAAATAAATAAGGACGAGATTTTCAAATCGGACAATTATTATGTAAATATGGGAACAGGAAAATATGTTGTTACATATCTTATGATTATTGTCTTTTTCTTCTTTTTCTTCCTGTCCAACAACAGTTCCTTAAAAAGAAGGAAATATATAAACGTTCCCGATGAAAAAAGATTATATAAATTTTTAAAGTTTGTTGCATACTACTGTTTTATTGTCGGAGGAGCGTCTCTGTTCATGTTTTTCGGGGCATTGGGCGGCATTTCGCAGGCTTTGGAAATTTCCGAAAAAGCAAGAAGCTTTGCTACCTCTTTGACAGATTATATGCCGTATTACGCTTCGCTGTTGATTATTCCGGCTCGATTGATTATGGTTGCACCGTATTGTTTCTGGGCTTTATCATACCTGACCGAGAGGAAAAAAAGAAGATACAGAATACTTACCGTTACTTCTTTCGTCTTTGCGGTTCTGTTTTGCCTGTTCAATGCAGGCCGAGCGCCGCTTCTTGCAATGATATTATGTATAGTCATACCGGTTATGCTTAATAAAAGAATCAAGCACACATGGCTTCTGATTATGCTGATAGGAGTTGCGGCGATGCCGCTTTTAGATGTGCTGGATCAGCTGTTTGTTTATTGGCAAAGCGGTGAATTTGAGCTGGAAGAGACGAACTACTTTTCGTATCTGAGTCAGTTCTCTTATCCTATCAACAACGTTTTTCACGCATTTGATATAGGTAATGAATACGGATATCGTTACGGAAAGGATTTTATCACCTGTATATTGGATATGCTCCCCGGCTTTACGTTTGAGCCGTCCTATGAAGGAACATCGGAATACATGGCCGGCCCTCGCTGGAGAGTGGCGGGAGGAACGCCTAACGATATTATTACGCTGGCACTTTTAGAGTTCCATGTTTTGGGATTGCTTATTATGCCGCTGGTACTCGGAAAGATTTCAAGATTTGTTGATGAATTTACCGGTGGATGCCGAGACAAAAGGACGGGCAGAGTTCTGTCGACTGTTATTACGGTTAATTCCTTCCTGATGGTGGGAAATGCAGATCCGGTTGCAATTTTCCGTGCATTTACGCTGTGGATCATTCCTATGGTAATGGTTCTTTCAACATCAAAAATAAGAAATAATCGAGGACAGGTTTATAATGAATAAAATAATCAAAGGATTATCTGTTGGAATTTTTAGCCTTTTATACGAAAAAAAATATATTAAAGGTAAGCAATTTGAGAGTTCTGAAGGAATCAAGGCTTGTCATAAATTTTGGTTTGATCAAAAAATAAAAGGTTATAACAGACATTGCCCCTTCCCTGTAAATCCGACAACTACGGTAGGAAATATAAAAAATCTTCATTTTGATGTAGATAATATGGATAACTTTTGGAAAACGGGTTGCTATTACCAATGCTGGAGAGGCCATATATATATAGGCAAAGGCACATATATAGCTCAAAATGTCGGATTGATAACAGAAAACCACAACCCGAAAAATTTGGACGAGCACTTGCCGGCCAAAGACATTCGGATAGGTGAAAATTGTTGGATAGGGATGAATTCTGTGATCTTGCCCGGTGTTGCTTTGGGGAAGAACACTGTTGTCGGAGCAAGCTCCGTAGTAACACATTCTTTTCCGGAAGGAAATTGCGTTATAGCCGGTGTGCCGGCAAAAATAATTAAACGATTGGATAATGATGCTGATGAGCAAGATTAAAAAAATAATTAGTAATAATTTTTTTCAGTCTATTGCAACCTTGATGTCCGGTACGCTCATTGCACAGGTAATTTCCTTTGCTATTTCTCCGCTGATGACAAGACTTTACAGCGAGGAACAAATCGGTGAATATACGTTGCTTTTGACAGCGGTCACAATGTTCGGCTCAGTAATTTGCGGAAGATACGACATGGCGATTGTCAGCGAAAACGAGGATAAAGGAATATATGCTCTCGTTAAGCTCTCGTTTTATATAACACTTGTGCTGAGTGCGGTGGTCAGCGTGGGATACACGATTTATTTTTGCACCTCCGGCAGCACAAAAATGGTATTTCCCGAAGTCTTTGCATGGGTTTTTGCATTTATACTTGCAACGGGATTCCTGAATATTTTGCAGTCATATAATAATCACTATCGGGATTATAAGCTTATGTCTGCCGCCGGCATTACAAAAGAGGCCGGAAAGGCGGTAACTCTTGCCGGCTTCGGATTGTTGCATTTCGGAACTGTCGGACTTTTGATTTCATATATAGTCAGCAGCATATTGGAGCTTCTTCAACAGATAAGACGTTTAAAGTCGAACCTGTCCTCGATAAAGGCGGTAACATTTGAGGACATGAAAAAAGCCGCCAAAAAGCATATCAGACAGCCTTTATATTCTGTTCCGGCAAGCTTTGTAAACGGTTTTTCTTACTCGATAATCAACATTTTTATTAACGCATTGTTTGGTGCGGTAACATTGGCATACTATTCAATGTCTTATCGTATGCTGGGTGTTCCGTTGAGCCTGGTTTGCAACAGCACCTCCAAGGCATATTTTGAAAAGGCCGCAAGAGAGCATGACGAAACAGGCAATTTTCATAAGACCTTTTTGCAGACAAGTTTATTCCTGCTTGCTATTGCGATTCCCATGACGGCGGCCTTGATGATATTGGCTCCCTGGGCATTTGAGCTCTTCTTCGGAAAAGGCTGGGGTGTCTCGGGCGAATATGTAAGGTATCTTGCACCGATGTTCGGTTTGCGGTTGATTGTTTCATCTTTGTCGCCGACTATGATAATATGCAATAAGCAAAGGACCGATTTGATTATTCAAATTCTTTTCGTTGTTGCGTCATGTGCCGCATATGTTGTCGGAAAGTATATGAAATCAATCAAGCTTTTCCTGCTCGGAATTACGGTTTTGTATACAATAGTGTATGTTTTATACTATCTTTATATGTTAAAATTAAGCTACAAGAGGAGTGTTCAAAATGATTAACGTAATCGGACTTGGCTATATCGGACTTCCCACTGCACTTATGATGGCTTCGCACGGTGTGGAGGTAGTAGGCACAGACTATAACAAGGAGCTTGTTTCAACCCTGAATGCCGGCAAAACAACCTTTAAGGAAAAGGGCTTGGACGAGCTTTTTGCCGACGCTCTCAATTCCGGAATCAAATTCACAACGGAATATCAGGTGACGGATACATATATTGTTTCCGTGCCGACTCCGTATGATAAATTCTCCAAAAAGGTTGACGCATGCTATGTCGTTGCCGCTGTAAAGAGCGTTATGGACGTATGCCCCAAGGGTGCAACGGTTGTTATCGAGTCCACGGTTTCTCCGGGAACGATTGATAAGTATGTTCGACCCGTTATTGAGAAGAACGGCTTTACAATAGGCAAGGACATTAACCTGGTTCACGCACCCGAGAGAATCATTCCGGGCAACATGGTCTATGAGCTTCTCCATAACAACAGAACGATAGGTGCCGACGACAAGGAAATCGGCGAGAAGGTTAAAAATCTTTACGCAAGCTTCTGTCAGGGCGAGATTGTTGTTACAGATATCCGCACAGCCGAGATGACAAAGGTTGTTGAAAATACGTTCCGTGCCGTAAATATTGCATTTGCAAACGAGCTTGCAAAGATTTGCCGCCACGACAATATGGATGTTTATGAAATCATCAAGATTTGCAACATGCATCCTCGTGTTAACATTCTTCAGCCGGGTCCGGGTGTAGGCGGACACTGCATTTCCGTTGACCCATGGTTCCTTGTAGGCGATTATCCGTCATTGACGAACGTTATCAACGAGTCGATGAAAACAAACGACAGCATGCCGGAGTTTGTGCTCAACCGAATCTATGAGATTATGAAAGAAAAGGGCATGACCGATATTTCAAGAGTCGGACTTTACGGCTTGACGTATAAAGAGAATGTTGACGATATGCGTGAATCACCGACATTGCAGCTTCTTGAGAATCAGGAGCGACATCTTGCAGCTCCGCTTAAGGTTTATGATCCGTTCATTACCAATGATGTGGTTGCAAATCAGTATCATGACCTTGATAAATTCCTTGAGGATACCGATCTTGTTGTCATTATGGTTAATCACAACGAAATCAAAGAGAACATGGATAAGCTGAACGGAAAAGTTGTTTTGGATACCCGCAAGTGTTGTGAGCTTCCCGGTACATACAGACTGTAAAAGCAATACGCACACTTCAATACTGTATTGAATTAAGCCGAAAGGATTTGGTTTAAATGAAAAAAATAATGCTCGTTTTCGGAACACGTCCGGAGGCTATCAAGATGTGTCCGCTCGTCAACGAACTGAAATCAAGAAAAAATCTTGAAACGATTGTTTGTGTGACAGGTCAGCATCGTCAGATGCTCGATCAGGTGCTCGAAGCGTTCAGTGTAATGCCGGACTATGACCTATCTATTATGAAGGATAAGCAGACCCTCTTTGACATCACAACAAACATTCTTAACAGAATCAAGTCTGTTTTGGATGAAGTTAAGCCCGACGTTGTTCTTGTTCACGGCGACACGTCAACGACCTTTGTAACGGCATTGGCTTGCTTCTATCTTCAGATTCCCGTCGGTCACGTTGAGGCGGGACTGAGAACATACAATATTTATTCGCCGTATCCAGAGGAGTTTAACCGTCAGGCGGTCAGCATTATTTCTCAGTATAATTTTGCTCCGACGGAGCTTTCAAGGCAGAACCTGCTGAAGGAAGGCAAGAAAGCAGAAACAATTTATATTACCGGAAATACGGCGATTGATGCACTTAAAACGACGGTTCGCGAGGATTATACCCACCCCGAGCTTGAATGGGCGAAGGACAGCCGACTAATAGTTATAACGGCGCATCGCAGAGAAAATCTCGGTGAGCCGATGCATCATATGTTCCGTGCAATTCGCAGAATAATGGATGAACACCCGGACGTTAAGGCGATTTACCCGATTCACATGAATCCTGTTGTTCGCAAGGCGGCGGACGAGGAGCTTGGCGGCTGCGACAGAATTCATATAATCGAACCGCTTGAGGTTCTCGATTTTCACAATTTCCTTGCTCAAAGCTATTTGATTTTGACCGACAGCGGCGGAATTCAGGAGGAAGCTCCCTCGCTCGGCAAACCCGTGCTTGTTATGAGAGACACTACGGAGCGTCCCGAGGGTATTAAGGCCGGAACGCTGCGACTGGTCGGTACCGACGAAAAAACGATTTACGACAGCTTCAAGGAGCTTCTTGAAAACAAAGAGTCTTATGACACGATGGCGCATACAAGCAACCCCTACGGTGACGGATTTGCTTGCAGACGAATCGCCGATATTCTTGAAAACGGCCACACGGATATATAAAACAAAAACTGCACATTTCAGCGTGCAAAAAGATAAAAAAATACCGGCTTCGATTTACGGTCGAAGCCGGTTGCTTTTTGCTGTTTATTTAACATAATTGAATAGTTCAATGTATTTGTCGGCATCCAAATCTTTTTTGTAGTCTGCCATCATGGTTCTGAAATCGGCATATTTCGGTTCAAAGCCGAAATCCTTTTTAGCCTTCTCCATTGAAAAAAGATAGGACGGAGTGTTATTTACAATGTTCGGGTTATATGTTATTTTTGATTTCCTGTCCTTAGAGGGAGCCCAAAGGTCGCGGATAACCTCTGCCTGCTCCTGAAGAGTAACACCCTTGCCGGAGGTCATGTTGTAAAGGCCGTAGGTGTTTTCACTCTTCATCGCAAGATAAAAAGCGTGTGCAACATCCTTGACATAAACAACGTCACGACTGAGGTTGGGATTGCCGAAAATACATATGTCCCTGCCCTCGCTCGCATTGTCGATAAAAATCTTCAAGCCTGATTTTTTTAAGGTTCCGTTGATATAAAGGCTGTCATGAGGGCCGACGCCGTAAACGGGCGGAAAGCGGAACCAAGCGTTTTTCATTCCGTGCTGCTGATTGTAATATTCAAGCACATCGTTTGCCGCATTTTTTGAAAATACGTAAACAGCGTGATCACCTGTATAGATGAAGTCCCTCGGCTCATCCTCGGTTATTGCACCCTTGCCCCATGCCCCTCTGACATCGGCATATGAGCAGTTCGAAATAACCCGTTTAATTCCGTTTTTTCGACAATATTCGAGAACATTGATTGTTCCTATCGTGTTAGCCTCAAAATAATCCGCTGCGTTTTCATCTTCATCAAGATTAACTGTTACATTTGCCGGCAAAAGTCCGGCAAGCAGGATCACGCCTTCAACGTTTTCGGCCGGAAGCTTGCTGAAGTCGGCTTTATTTGTAAGGTCAAGATTGATATACGGTACGCCGAGGCGGTCGTAATGCTCACGAAATTTGTTGTTTCTTCCCGTAACAGTGACCTTGCAGCCCTGCTTTAGGAATTCATCCACCGTATAAACGCCGATGAAACTTGATGCGCCGATAATGATATACACGGCAAAACCTCCGTTGCGTCAAAAAATTTTTATATATATTCCTTAATCACATCAGTGTAATTATCAATGATATAGTCAACCTCTTCGTCCGTCAGGCGGCTGAAGAGCGGCAGAGTTATCTCGTTTGCGTAGTGAGCGTAAGCGTTAGGATAGTCCTTGATATCAAAGCCGAGCTTCTTATAGCCTGTCATCATCGGCAGCGGCTTGAAATGAACATTAGTTGTGATTCCACGCTCTGCCATCTTAATGATTATCTCACGGCGTTCTTCATCGCTGATGGGTTCGCCGTTCTTCTTGAACACTCTTGTCAGATAAAGATGACCCGAAGAGGTATACTCGTCGGTAAAGTGGGGGAGGGTATGAACTCCCAACGGCTTAAATGCGTTGTCAAATTTTTCGATAATCTCACGACGGTGCTTCAAAAGAGACGGATAACGCTTCATCTGAGCGAGACCGATTGCGGCATGAATATCCGTCATGTTGCATTTATACCATGGGCCGAGAATATCATATTCCCATGAGCCGAGCTGGTTTTTGCTTAAAGCGTCCTTCGACTGACCGTGAAGCGAATAAAGCTGAACCCGCTTATAAAGCTCTTCATCGTTGAGAGCGTCATTAGGCTTCCAAGTCAGTGCGCCGCCTTCCGCAGTCGTGAAATTCTTTACGGCATGGAATGAGAATGCAGAAAAATCGGCGACCGAGCCGACGGGCTGACCGTGCCATGATGAGCCGAAAGCGTGAGCTGTATCGGCACAAACGATGATTCTGCCAAATTTAGACTGAATGTCATTTGAAGGCTTAAAAAGGCTCTTCTTTTTTTCAACGATTGAAAAAATGCGGTCATAGTCGCACGGTATGCCGGCGAGATCAACCGGGATAATGACCTTAGTCTTATCTGTGATTGCTTTTTCGACTGCGTCGTAGTCCATCTCGAGTGAATCCGGCTGACTGTCAATAAAGACAAGCTTTGCCCCAACGTGGCAGACAACCTCTGCCGATGCCGTATAGGTGTAAGCAGGTACAATAACCTCATCTCCCTCTCCGATTCCGAGCAGGCGAAGTGCCATTTCGGCGCAGGAGGTCTGAGACGAGAGACAAACCGCTTTGTCGGTGTGACAGAGTGACGCTACTTCTCGTTCGAGTTCCTTTGTTTTTGGTCCCGTTGTGATCCAGCCTGACTTAAGAGCCGAGACGACCTCATTAATCTCTGCATCGGTCAGATCCGGTGGAGAAAACGGTATTTTCATGAAAACATCCCCTTAAGAAAATTCCTATTTCTTTTTTATTCCGCAGTTGCTTTTCATTAATGCTATTATAACATTATAATTCTAATACATACCAATTATATTTAATCATAAAAATCGTTGAAAGTCAATGTTTAATTCTCTTATGAGAGCTGATTATGAATTTTTCTATGAATATAACAAAAACGGCTCTGTATTTAAAAAATTTTTGTTTTACAGAACCGTTTTATTAAATTTTATTTTCTGTTTTTCAGTCTCTTGTCGCATTTGGTCGCAAGGAACGTGCCAAGGCTCTGGAAAATCTGAACGAGAATAATCAGGAATACCACGGCGAATACCATGATGAGATACTGATATCTGTAGTAGCCGTAGTTTATGGCGATTTTGCCGAGTCCGCCGCCGCCGATAATTCCGCTCATTGCCGAATAGCCGAGGACAGTGGTGAGAGCGATTGTGCCGTTGGAAATGAGCGAGGGCACGCTCTCGGGAATCATAACCTTTGTGATAATCTGAAAAGGTGAAGCACCCATGCTCTGAGCCGCTTCAATGATGCTCGGATTAATCTCTCTCAGGCTGCTTTCAACCAGTCTTGCAACGAACGGGAAAGCCGCAATTACAAGAGGCACAACCGTTGCCGGGGTTCCGACTACCGTGCCGACAATAAGTCTTGTCAAGGGGAAAACCATTATCATAAGAATGAGGAACGGAACCGAACGCAAAAGGTTGATTATAACATTGAGAACGTGCAGAACGCCCTGCGGAATGCGAAGAATTTTTTTGTTCTCGCCGGCAACAAGAAGCACACCGAGCGGCAGACCGATAATGGCGGCGAAAAGAGTCGAAAGCAGGGTAACGTAAACCGTCTCCCAGATTGCAAGGGGAAATTGAGTTTTGAGCACCTCAAGTGCCTTTTGAACTTCCTCCGAAGCAAGATAATCACTCAGCATGTTTTGTCACCTCCTCAACATATATATCCGGTGTTTTTTTGAGATAATTCATTGCTTTCTCGAGATTGGCTTTGCCGCCGGGGATACCTAAAAGCATATTTCCGTAAGCCTTGCCGCCGATGGAACGGGTCGAAGCCGAAAGAATATCTGCGGAAATATTCTCCTCAATAGCCATTTGAGCAATTAGAGGCTTGTTGGTGGCCGCCGCACCGTTGAATACAACACGGATAACGCTCTCATCCGGGGACGCTGCGGAATCGAAATCGCAACCGTCGGGATAAACGAGCGACTTTGCCGCATCGGACTTCGGAGCGGAGAAAACATCGCTGACCTTTCCTTCTTCAACGACTGTTCCGTGGTCAAGGATCGCAACACGGGTGCATATCTGCTCAACAACGCTCATCTGATGGGTGATGACAATGACGGTGATGCCGAGTTTGTCATGGATATCCCTGATAAGCGAAAGAATCGACTGCGTTGTCTGAGGGTCAAGCGCACTTGTAGCCTCGTCGCAGAGAAGAATTTTCGGGTGGGTCGCAAGTGCTCTTGCTATTGCCACTCTCTGCTGCTGGCCGCCGGAAAGCTGAACGGGATAGCTCTTGAGCTTATCGCCGAGGCCGACGATTTCAAGAAGCTCTTTTGCACGGGCTGTCGCCTCGGATTTTTTAACTCCCGCAAGCTCCATAGGGAAGCATACGTTTTTGAGACAGGTGCGCTGCATGAGCAGGTTGAAGCCCTGGAAAATCATCGTGATTTGTCTGCGCTCATTGCGAAGCTCGGATTCGCTGAGCTTGCCGACGTCGGTGCCGTCTATTATAACATTGCCCTGTGTCGGACGCTCAAGCATATTGATACAGCGGACAAGCGTGCTTTTGCCTGCGCCGCTCATGCCGATAATGCCGTAAATCTCGCCGTCGTCAATTTTGAGTGAAACGTCCTTCAGCGCATCAAGACTGCCGTCGGAGGTCTCAAAGGTTTTGGTCAGGTGTTGAATTTCTATCATTTATTTCACTCCACATAAAATAGAAGTGCTGTCTGTTGTGAACAGCACTTCTTATTATTCTACACTTATTTGTTCAATGCGTCAAGTGTTGTCTGCTTTCCGCCGTAAAGACCCATCGGCTCAACGTGGATAACGGAAATGGATACGATGTGAGTACCGTTCTCCTTGTTGAAGTCGTCAAGGTACGGGGTATGCTGGAAATAGTTTGCGTCGATTTCACCGTTTTCAACAACGTTGTTCGGCTGAACGTAATCCGTGAACTCTTTGATGTCGAGTGTAACGCCCTTTGCTGCAAGGATTTCCTTTGCAACGTCAAGAATCTCTTTGTGAGGAGCGGGAGAAGCGGCAACCGTGATCGTTGTGCCCTTGAGTGCATTGTAATCTACCGATGAATCGTAGCCGTTGCCCGGATTTTCAACAACGCTGACAACCGAACCGTTGTACTTATTGTTGATGTAGTCGGCAACCTGCTTGCTTTCGAGAGCGGCCTTGAGAGCCTTGATCTTCGGCTGATTTTCGTTACCCTGCTTAACTGCGAGGATGTTGCCGTAAGCGGAGGCCGAGTCTTCAATGATAAGCGAATCCTTTACCGGGTTGAGCTTTGCTTCAATAGCATAGTTTGAATTGATGATTGCATAGTCAACATCCTTGAGGGTGTTCGGAAGCTGAGCGGCTTCAATCTCCTTGAACTCAATGTTCTTCGGGTTCTCCGCAATGTCGTTGATCGTTGCCGTGATGCCTACACCGTCCTTAAGCTTGATGTAGCCCTTTTCCTGGAGAAGGAGCAAGGCTCTCGCTTCGTTAGTGGTGTCGTTCGGAATTGCGATTGTGATGTTGCCGCTTTTTGATGATGAGCAGCCTGCGAAAAGGCTGAGTGCGAGAACTGCTACGAGTAAAAGTGAAACTATTTTTTTCATGATATATCTACCTTTCTTTTTAGAAATTATTGTTATTTTACCAATTTTTCACCGTTATGTCAACATCGGCACATTCGTCCGAATCTGTAATTGGCTCTGAGAAGAACCGTAAATCTTTTCAGCATAAAAATCCCTCCAAAAAAATAAACCGGAAACCCTTTCGAGGTTCCCGGTCAAAAGCAATTAAAAAATCATTCAGCTTGTGAATTGAGAACGCATCGAAAAAGGGCATGACGAGAAGTGCGCATACACATGCACATTCCGGTGGTGGTATAGGTTGCGGTGAATACTGCTGCCATGATGCCGTTCTCCTTTCAAAATTGACTACCTGTTCGGTAGGCTGACGATATAATAGCACAGTGATATGCGTTTGTCAATCCCTTTTTATTAAAATTTTTGATTTTTTTGGCAATTTATAATTTTGGCGGCAACAGGTAAAAGGGCGGAACATTACAATGTTCGATAAAGGCACATTCCGTAGGGGTCGATGAAACTTCGTGGGCGCCCCTTTAGGGGAGCTGGCGGCGTAGCCGACTGAGGGGTTTTGTAAAGAGTTTAAGAAGTTTTAATTTAACCACACCGACTTCAGAGGATTGCGCCGAGCCGCAGCGAGACGCCGGCAGCGAAAGTGATAATGGGCTCCTCCTCCGGGGGAGCTGTCAGCGAAGCTGACTGAGGGAGTGGAATTTCATCAGGCTTAAACTCCCTCCGTCACGACTTCGTCGTGCACACTTCTCGCTGCGGCTCGGTCACGCTCCGGCTCTGAACGTCCACCGGACGTTCATTCACTACCGTGTCGACACTTCGCTACCCTCAAGAGGGCGGCCACGAAGTTTTTGCACGGAAAGCAATATTCATAAGGATTTTCAAGAAAAAAGCAATGAAAAAATTCCCTTATCTGCCAAATTTAAAAACTGTTGAGAGAAACCGTTTTGTGTGATATAATCTGTATGACACTTTTGTGACATATTTGACGTTGTTTTTCGGTGAAAGCAAAAAAGAAACGTTATATAATTAAATTGTTAAATGAGAAAAGGGGGAGACATATGAGCCATTCGATTTATATTGCCGATGACGAGAGGAATATTCGTGACCTTATCAAGAGCTTCCTTGAAAGCGACGGATATGAGGTTTCTGCCTTTGAAACGGGCGATGAGCTTAAAGCGGCCTTTGATGAAAAGCCTGCCGATTTGGTTATTCTTGATATCATGATGCCGGGAACGGACGGACTGACCGTGTGCAAACAGCTGCGTGAGGAGTCGAGCGTTCCGATTATTATCCTTACCGCCAAGGATTCCGAGTATGATTATGTTCACGGCATAACAATCGGCAGTGACGATTATCTCACCAAGCCTTTCAGACCGACGGCGCTTCTTATGCGTGTTCGTTCATTGCTTCGCCGCATGGATATGAACGAAAAGAGCGACCACACTTCAAAAGCATCCGAAGAGGATATCAGCATCGGCGACTTGACTTTTTCAAGCAGCAGAAATGAGATTCTTTGCAGCGGCAAGCCCATCAAGCTCACACGCACGGAGCTTAAAATGCTTTCATACATGATGAAAAACCCGGACAAGGCGTATTCGAGGGACGAGCTTCTTGAGGCGATATGGGGTTTTGATACCAAGGTTGAAACAAGAGTTACCGATGAAACGCTCCGTCGCATCAGAAAGCAGCTTTCGGCTTGCGAAAGCAACGTCAGCGTCAAAACGATGTGGGGTTTCGGATATCGAATTGAAGTCAACGGTGATAAAAAATGAAACATATAAAGCTGAAAATATTATGTGTAATTTGGCTTTCGATAATCGTTATCTTTGCCGGATTTGTCGGAATAATCAATCTTATAATACCGTCTCATTTTGAAAAAGAAGCGAGGAACGCACTGATTTACGAGATGGAATACATTGACAGGCTTGCGGATGAGGATGATTCGGAAGATGAATATGAAGGAACCTTTCTCAGCGGTAATATCAGTTTTATAAATTTTTTTGATGAAGGCTATGAGGTCTCCGGTTTGCCGGTGAAAAATTCCGAAGCCAATTCCTCGGCACAGAATTCAGAGAATGAAATCAGGTCGCATTACAGTCTCAACTCGCTTAAAGAGGGAGACATCAAGACCCTTATAACGGATAAGGGCTATTATGTTCTTGTGAAATATCATGATGTGTTTACAACGGACGGTTCATATCAGTCAACGGTGATGTATATAAATATTCAGCCGCTTGTTAATTATGTCCGCTCACTGAACTGGGTTTTTGCTGCGATATTTGTTGCCGTGGTTGCGGTTATGAGCGTTATCGGATATAAGCTCGGCAGAAGGATCGAGGACGATCACGAAGGAAACCACAAATTCTTCCAGAATTCCTCGCATGAGCTGAAAACTCCGCTCATGGCTATTCAGGGATATGCCGAGGGTATCGAAGCCGGCGTTGTCGATATTCCGTCGTCGGCGGAAATAATTATGCGTGAGAGCGACAAAATGGCACACATGATTGACGAGATGCTCTCAATCTCCAAAATCGACGCAAATCAGCTCACGCTTAATATGACTACCTCCGACCTCAGAGAGATTCTTTACGATTGTATGCGCTCGGTTGAGCCGATTCAGCAGCAGAAAAAGATTACAATTACCCCGATGTTCCCCGAAAGTCCCGTTTGGGTTCACTGCGACGAAAATCAGCTTTCGAGGGTTTTCGTAAACGTTCTGATGAACGGAATCCGTCATTGCAACAGCGCAGTTGTGATTTTATGCACTATTGAGCAGAAGTCGGCTGTGGTAAAAATCAGTGACGACGGCAACGGAATCGCCGAGGACGACATGCCGCATATCTTTGACCGATTCTACACGGGAACAAAGGGCAGCACAGGCATCGGACTTGCACTCTCACGAGAAATTGTTAATTTACATAAGGGCACTGTCACGGCTCATAATGAGGTCGGCGCAGTGTTCGAGATAAGATTACCCCTTACGAAATCATAAAATAAAGGAAACCGAAATGATAAATCGCATCGCTTCAAAAAAAAGAATAGCTTTCCACGGCGATGCATGGGAATGAGGTGAGCCGATATGTCGCTTTCATCCTTTCTCGTGCCCGGAGGAGCTTCGGGAATGACGTCGTTTTTCAGCATTGAATATATGTTCGTCTTTCTTCCGATTGCGATCCTCCTTTATTGGCTCTCGCCGCAGAAAATCCGCAGATATGTCCTGCTTTTTGAAAGCTGTGCTTTCTTCTGGCTCATCAGCGGAAAGCTGATTGCCTATCTCGTCCTTTCCGCCGTTTTGATTTACGGCTTCGGACTTTGGATTGAAAAAGTCAACGCAAAGAAGAAAGAGGCGATTCACGATCTTGACCGTGATGAAAAGAAAAAGATAAAGAAGCAATTCACTGCACGCTTACGGCTTGTTCTCGCCCTTGCGGCGGTTATCCAAATCGGCGGCCTGCTTGTGCTGAAATATTCGGCCTTTGCCGCAGGCAATATCAATTCGCTTCTTGCGCTGATGAATGTCGGCGTGCGAGTGGGCATTCCGAAATTTATTATGCCGATAGGTATTTCATTCTTCACCTTACAGGCGGTTTCGTACCTCGTTGATGTCTACAGAGGTAAAATTCAGGCAGACAAGAATTTTCTTAGAGTTTTTCTTTGGCTCTCGTTCTTTCCTCAGATTGTCGAAGGACCGATTTGCCGCTATTCTCAGACGGCGGAGCAGCTTTGGAGAGCGGAAAAAATCAAGTTCGATTCTCTTACTCTCGGACTTCAGCGAATTATTTTCGGCATGATGAAAAAAATCGTTGTTGCCGACCGACTCAATCCGCTGATCGAAAATGTTTTCAATAATTACAATGAATATCACGGCGGCGTTATCGTTTTGGCTGCTGTTTGTTATACGATTCAGCTTTACATGGACTTCTCCGGTTCGATGGATGCCGTTATGGGTACAGCGCAGATTTTCGGTGTTGAAATGCCCGAGAATTTCAAGCGTCCGTTCTTTTCAAGGACAATTTCCGAATTTTGGAAACGCTGGCACGTTACGCTCGGCGAATGGCTCAAGGATTATGTTTTTTATCCTATAACAATGTCAAAGCCGATGCAGAAGCTCACAAAGTCGGCGAGGAAAAAGCTCGGCAATTATTTCGGTCCGCTGCTCGCAGGAAGTGTTGCGCTTTTCTGCGTCTGGTTTGCAAACGGACTGTGGCACGGTGCGGCATGGAGCTATATCTTCTTCGGAATGTACCATTTTACACTGATACTGACGGGAAGAATTCTTGCACCTGTAATAAACACGGTCAACGGCAAGCTGAATGTCAACACAAAGTCAAAGCCGTACAAAGCAATGCAGATTATCAGGAGCGATATTCTTATTGTTATCGGTGAGCTTTTCTTCCGTGCAAACGGACTGAGAGCAGGCATGAAAATGTTCGGCAGAATGGTTACGGATTTCAGCTTCGGCTCGTCGGCTCGTGCTATTTTCACAAAGCTCGGTGTTGACTATGCGGATTTGCTGATTGTCGGCGTAACTGTCGCAATCGTGTTCGTCGTCAGCGTCCTCAACGAGAGGGGAATATGCGTCAGAGCAGAGCTGAAGAAGAAAAATATTGTGCTTCGCTGGGCGGTCTTGCTCTTGCTGTGCATGTATATCGTGATTTTCGGCGCTTACGGAATCGGCTATATGCCGGTTGACCCGATTTACGCTAATTTTTAAAGGATAATTATGAATAAGGTTTTGAAAAATACAATAAGTGCGGTTCTTTTTATCGCAATTCTTGCGTCTTTGCTGATGGGGTTTTCCTTCATCATGAAGCCCGGCAAGTCGGCAAACGTCAATGCGCTTGAAGATCCGCTGACAAACGGAATCCTTTCCGAAAAAAAGAATACGATTGATGTTATTTTCCTCGGCGACAGCGAGTGCTACAGCACGTTTATTCCGCTGCAAATTTGGAAAGAGCATGGGATAACGTCTTATGTCTGCGGCACATCGGATCAGGTGCTCAGTTATTCGTATGAGCTTCTTGTCAAGAGCATGAAAAAGCAGGACCCGAAGGTCGTCGTGCTTGAAACGAATGCAATTTTTCGTGAGGTCACAAGCACAAAGGCTTTTCTTAATAAAGCCGAGGGCCTGTTTTCCGTATTCAAATATCATGACCGCTGGAAGCTTCTTCAGCCGAAAAGCACGAGGCTTAGCACTGCAAAAACCTACGACAGGCGCAGTAAGGGCTATCTTTTCAATATGTCGGTGAGCCCTGCCGACGCCGGCGAATACATGAAGCCCGACGACAGCCGGGAAACGGTTTCAAAGGACAATATTAAGTATATAACAAAGCTTCGTGACTATTGCAAAAAGAACAATGCCGAGCTTGTGCTCGTCAGCGTTCCGAGCACGAAAAACTGGAACTGTTCCAAGCACAATGCCGTCGCCGATATGGCGAAGAAGCTCGGAGTGGATTACGTCGACATGAACACTCTCAGACAGGAAATTCCGATAAACTGGAAAACCGATACGAGGGACAAGGGCGACCACCTCAACTATTTCGGCGCAGTCAAGGCAACGGAATACTTCGGCAAATATCTTGAAGAAAAAAAGATTTTAAGCGATAAAAGAAAGCTTGAAGATTACAAAGAATGGAACAGCTCGGCAGATGAATTTTTGTCGTCGGTCGAAAAGATTTAACGCAATAAATAATGAAGCTCAAACGTGTTATATAAGAGGTAGAGATTATGGAAATAAATGTTCTCGAGTGGCTTGAAAAATCGGCCGAAAAATACAATGAAAAAATTGCTTATTCCGATGAGGAAAGCTCACTGACCTTTTCGCAGGTCAAAAGCTTGGCGCAGAGCATCGGTTCCGAGCTTCTCGAAAGAGGAGCGGACGGACACCCTATAGCGGTTTTCTCCGGAAGAAACGTTATGACCGTCGCCGCCTTTCTCGGCGTTGTTTACAGCGGATGCAGCTACGCTCCGATTGACAGCAAGCTGCCGAGGGCGAGAATAGAAAAAATCATGGAAACGCTTTCGCCGTCGCTTATTCTGACGGACGGCGAGAACCGTGACTTTGTAAAAGAGCTCGGCTTTGGCGATGAAAAAATCGTTCTGATTGAGGACTCGATCAAGCATGAAGCGGACATCGGGAGGCTCAAAAAAATCCGCCGATTTTCAAATGAAAACGATCCGCTTTATATTATTTTCACCTCAGGCTCAACCGGAAACCCCAAGGGCGTAATGACGTCGCATCACTCGCTGATGTGCTATATCGAGGCCTACACCTCGGTTATGAAAATTGACGATACGGATATTCTCGGCAATCAGTCGCCCCTTGATTATATCGCCGCAATTCGGGATATTTACATCCCGCTTTTGTGCGGCTCGTCAACGGTGATAATTCCCAAAATGTGCTTCTCCTCACCGGCAAAGCTTTTCGACTTCATGAATGAGAAAAAGATTACGTCGGTCGGCTGGAGCGTTTCTGCGCTGACCGTTCCCGTTTCGCTGGGAGCTTTTGAGCACGGCAGACCCGAATATCTCAAAAAGGTTTGCTTCTCCGGCTCCGTTATGCCGGGGAAATGCCTGAAGCAGTGGCAGGAGAATCTGCCGGATACTCTTTTTGTCAACCAGTACGGCCCGACGGAAGCGACAGCCTCATGCACCTACCATGTTGTGACGGAAAAAGCGGAGGACGGCACTGTTCTGCCGATAGGCTTGCCATATAAAAACTATCGTGTCTTTCTTCTCAATGAGGACGGCACGGCCGTGAAGCAGGGCTCGGAGGGCGAAATCTGCGTCAGCGGCCCGATTCTTGCGCTTGGCTATTACAATGACCCCGAAAGAACTGCGGCCTCCTTTATTCAGAATCCGCTCAACAAGGCATATAACGAGCTTATCTACAAAACCGGCGATATCGGCGTTATGCGTGAGGACGGTGTGCTTGAATTCCACGGCAGAATGGACAGACAGATTAAGCACCTCGGCCACCGTGTGGAGCTGGACGAGGTCGAGCTTGCCGCAGGCAGGGTTGACGGCGTTAAGGAATGCTCCGTCGTTTACAATAAAGAGAAGGAAACCATATGGCTTTTCTACACGGGAACGGCAACGGTGAAAGAGATCGCCGTCGAACTCAGAAAATATCTTCCCGGCTTTATGGTGCCGAGAAAAATTAAAAATCTTGAGGAAATACCAAGATTGCCGAACGGCAAGATTGATATGAATAAACTAAAGGCAATGTCGAACAATTAACGTTTGTGCCTGATTGAATGACATGGCCCGAATCTAACAAAATAATCGGAGGAAAAAACAATGAAAGAAGAACTTATGGAAATACTTGAGGAGCTTAGACCCGACGTTGATTTTGAAAACGAAAAGCAGCTCATCACTGACGGAATTTTGGAATCGTTTGATATCGTTGCGCTCGTCGGCGAGCTTAGCGACGCTTTTGACATCGAGCTTCACGTCGAGGATCTTGTTCCCGATAATTTCAATTCGATAGAGGGAATGATGGAGCTTATCGAAAAGCTCCGGGACGAATAATATGAAGAACGAAATACTTTTGAATGCGGCGGAGAAATTCGGCACACCGAGCTTTGTCTTTGATACAGATGAGTTCGCACGCCAAGCCGATTCGATAAAATCCGCACTCGGCGACATTCCGCTTTGCTTCTCGATAAAGGCGAATCCGTTTTTGCTTCATGCGCTTCCCGAGTCTGTGAGCAGGGTTGAGGTATGCAGCCCGGGTGAGCTGACGATTTGCCAAAAGCTGAATGTCAAGCCTGAGACGATTATTTATTCCGGTGTCAATAAGGGGGAGGACGATATTTCCCGTGCTGTCGATTACGGCGCAGGAATTCTGACCGCCGAGAGCCGGCTTCATGTTGAATTGATTGACCGTGTCTGTCTTGAAAAGGGCAAAAAAGCAGAGGTTATTCTTCGCCTGACAAGCGGAAATCAGTTCGGCATCGACCCCGATGAAATTATCGACATAATCTTGAATAAAGAAAAATACAAAGCGATTGATTTTATCGGACTTCACTATTACTCCGGTACGCAGAAGAAAAATGCGTCTGTTATCGAAAAGGATATTCGCAGATTTGAGGAGTTTATCGAACGCCTTGAAGCTGAATGCGGCTATGTGCCGAGGCACGTCGAATACGGCCCGGGAGCGGCGGCGGATTATTTTGTTCCGCCATATGATGAGAAGGATAACGAAACATTGCAACAGACGGCCGAGCTTTTGAAAGGCTTTGCAAAAAAATATCCGCTCACCGTTGAGATGGGCAGGTTCCTTGCGTCCTCGTGCGGAACCTATCTCACATCCGTTGCCGATATCAAAAACAATCTCGGCACGAATTATGTCATCTGCGACGGCGGAATAAACCACCTGAAATATTACGGACAGACCATGGCCATGCAGGTGCCGCCGATTATTCTTCTCGGCAGCGGCAAGGCATATGACCGCAGCTATACCCTGTGCGGAAGTCTTTGCACAACCGCCGATCTGCTTGTCCGCAAGGTAGAATTGCCCGAGCTTAAAATCGGTGATATTTTGGCATTCGGAAGGTGCGGTGCATACACGATAACCGAGGGCACTGTTCTGTTCCTTTCACGCACGATGCCGAGGGTGATGCTCTTTTCGGAAAAGGACGGATTAAGGCTCGTTCGGGATTTTTACGAAACATTTAATCTTAACTGTTAAAAAAGAGGAAATTTAATGGGAATTATTTCAATAGAATTTTTTGCATTTACAGCGGCGGCGATTTTGATTTATTATCTTTTCCCCGTGAAAAAATATCAATGGACTGTTTTGCTTGCCGCAAGCTATGCTTACTATATTCTGAACTGTAACAAGTATGTTCTTTATATGCTTGTCACGACAGTAACAACATATTTCGGCGCACGGATTCTTGAGCGTGCGGCGGAAAAAAGCAAGCAGTTTTTGCTCAAAAACAGAGAGAGCCTGACAAAGGAAAGCAAGAAAGAATTCAAAGCGAAAACGCAGAGAAAAAAGCGTCTTATTCTTGCCGCCGTTTTGGTCTTTAACTTCGGCATACTGGCTTTTTTAAAATACTTCGGCTTCTGTGCCGATTCCGTTCACTCCCTGCTCGGAGCGGTCGGAATAAAATATACCGAGCCGAGCTTCAGCTTCATTGTTCCGCTCGGAATTTCGTTTTACACATTCCAAAGCATGGGCTATGTGATTGACGTTTACAGGGGCAAGGTCAATGCCGAAAAAAATTTCGGAAAGCTTGCTCTTTTTGTCTCGTTTTTCCCTCAAATTGTTCAAGGGCCTATCGGAATTTATTCCGACCTTGCTCATCAGCTCTATGAGCCGAAAAAGTTCAGCTATGACCGTTTTAAAAGCGGCGGATTGCTGATTCTTTGGGGCATTTTCAAAAAGCTTCTCATTGCCGACAGAGCCGTTAAGGTGATTAAGCTCGTGACCGCCGACAGCGGTGCGTTTTCCGGTACATACATTCTTTTTACGGTCATATTGTACGCCGCCCAGCTCTACGCCGATTTCTCCGGCGGAATTGATATCTGCCGTGGTATCGCCGAGATAATGGGCATAAAAATGGCGGAGAATTTCAAACGTCCGTATTTCTCGAAAACTCTCACCGAGTATTGGCACAGATGGCATGTCAGTCTCGGCGACTGGCTGAGAAATTATCTTTTCTATCCGATTTCGATTTCAAAGCCGTTTCTCAAAATGTCAAAGAGCATGAAAAAGCACGGCATGAAATATTTCGGCAAGGTTTTCCCGACCGCCTTGGCCTCGCTCATAACATTTATTGTCATCGGCATTTGGCACGGAGCGGAAGCCAAATATATTGCTTTCGGCTTTTGGAACGGAATTGTGATTATGATTTCAAGTCTTATGAAGCCGCTGACGGACAGGCTCACCGAAAAGCTGCACATCAAACGTGAAAACTTTTTCTATTCCGTTTTTTGCATGGTGAGGACGTTTATTGTTGTGCTCATCGGATATTATTTCGATATCGCAAGGGGATTCAAGGACGCTGTGAACATGATTTGGCGTTCCGTTGCCGATTTTCATATAAGCGACCTCGCCTCATTTGCCTGCCTTGCAAAAAGCAAGATTGATATATTCGATTACCTGATAATTTTTGCCGGCTGTCTTGTGATTTTTGCAGTCTCGCTCGTGCAGGAAAAGAAAAAAGACTCCGTTCGCAAACTGCTTTGCGAAAAGAGCACGGTATTGCAGTGGATTCTGTATATTTTAATGATAGTTGCGATTGCATTGTTCGGCTATTACGGACCGGGTACAACTCCGGCAGACTTTGTATATATGCAGTTTTGAGGAATTGATAAATGAAAAAATTAGTCAGATTTATTTGCTTTGTTCTTATTGCTTCGACTGTGATGTTCGGCTTGAATTTTTATTTCAGCACCAACAGCGATAAGGACGGAATACACATAAGAGGATATTTCAAAGAGCCGCAGAACACCGTCGATGTTTTGCTTATCGGCGCAAGCGAGGTTTATACGGGCTTCAATTCGCCGCTTGCTTGGGAAAAATACGGCTTCACAAGCTATGGCCTGAGCTTTGCGGCGATGCCGGGTTCATTGTATAAGACCGTCACGCAGAGAGCGTTGAAAACGCAGTCGCCGAAGCTCGTTGTGTTTGAAATCAACGGATTTTTGAGCAGCGAAAAATACCTCATTTATCGCAGACCGGTTCATGCATGGTTCGATACCGTCGGCGTTGATTCCGACGGCAGAGCGTTTCTTGAAGAAAATATCCCGAAGAAGGAATGGACGGAGTATTATCTGCCGTTTTATAAGTACCATTCAAATTGGCGTGAACCGCTGATTTGCTCAAGAAATGCCGTCAGCCGCATCTGTCTCAATGCGGAGGGGATAAGCTATTCAAAGGCCTTTGCAAATACGGCATTGCAAAGAAAAGACAGCGAGATAAAGAAAAAGAACATTAACTTTACGCCAAAGTCAAAAGAATACATGGCCGAGCTTTTGGAATACTGCCGTGAAAGCGGACTGAAAAACGTGCTGTTCTTCCGTGCACCGCATTGCATTAAAAACGGAAATCCGGAAGCGTTGGAGGAGATCAAAAAGCTTATCGAAAGCTACGGCTACAGCTTCGTAAATTTTGAAGATGCGTATGATGCGATCGGGCTTGACACACAAAAAGATTTTTACAATCCCGATCATCTCAATATCTACGGCATGGAAAAATTCACGGCATTTTTCGGCAAATTTATTTGCGATAACTACGATGTGAAAACAGCTCATACCGCAGAAACAGTTGAAGAATGGAATAAATGTACCGATATTATGAATAAAACCATTGAAGAATGCAAAAACGACCCCGACAAAAGTATTTATTATGAGCTGACCGTCTACGAAACGGCAAAGGGAAGGAAGCATACGATTCTCTCGAAAGTCAAAAGCGAAAACAAGAAAAATAAACACAGTAAATAAAAATAAGCCCCGGGAACTCGAAAGTTCTCGGGGCTTGGAGCTGCTAACCGGACTCGAACCGGTGACCTCATCCTTACCAAGGATGTGCTCTACCACCTGAGCCATAGCAGCACGTCACAACGCATATTATATTATCATAATAATGCCTGATTGTCAAGTATAATTTTTAACATAAAAAGGGGACAAATTTTTCTTATCGAAGGCCGTCTTTTTGAATATGAAATGTGGATTTTTTTAGCCGTTTATGATAAAATATTTCTTATATAATTTTATTGATTATTATTTCATGCAAGGGGATTTTCAAATGGATAATTCATATATAAGCGTAATTCTGCCGCAGGTGTCCGATGAGGGAAAACTGGCAGGCTGGCTGGACAGCGTTTTTTCGCAGGGTGTTGATGTCGAGGTGCTGATTTGCGCCAAAATTGATCCCGAAAGGCTTGCCTCTCTTAGCGAAGAGATTCTCGCAAAGGTGAAGGTGTTCCCGTCACAGGATAAAGCGGTTGCCTTGAAAAAAGCGATTTCCGACGCAGAGGGCAGCTTTATTCTCTTTTCCGATGTCGATATAACCTACGCTTCGGACGCTTTTGCAGCAATGCTTGCAAGGGGTGTATGCGTGTTCAACGGAGCTTCCGCAGCAGGCAATCTTTTCTCCGCCGATTTCTCATTCGACGAGATTGCGTCAAAGAGCGGCTATTTCTGCTGCCTTATGAATGCCGAAACAGTGCAGAAAAATCAGATTATGCCCGTCGCCGGCACAGTGTTCTCAATCATGAACATGATTGCCGACTATGCACGCTATGACGAGATTGCGGCGATTCACGAAAGTCTGTTCAATATCGGCCGCTTGCCGGAGGCTTCGGCAGATGCCGAGGATATCGCAAGCCTTGAAAATTATTCGTGGCTCTTTTCTCAGACGGCGAGTGACCGAGTGACGCTCTTTTATATTCGCAATGTTATGTCTGTTTTCGGCTCATGCGAGCAGAAAGAAAGCTTTGAGATGCTCAGAACCGTTTTGCTTCCGTTCATGGGTGACTATGCCGTTTGTGCATGGTTCAAGGAGGTTTACGGCTGGGATGCCGAGCTGCTCAAGGCGGACATAAGCGTCGAGGATTTCCGCAGATTCGGCACGAATGTGAAATACACCGAGGTCGTTATGCCTGTCAAGGCCAAGGATGCCGTTGTCAATTTTTATTTCGGCAAGTTCGGCAAGGTCGTCCTTAAGCAGTGCATTTTTGCTTATCTCTATTTCAAGGCCTATCACATGAAGCCCGGTGCATTGAGGGACAAGCTCTGCGAGTTTTTCAAGAGCAGGCTCGGAGGTGACTTCAATGCCTGAATATAAGGCGACGGTTATTATTCCCGTCTATAATGTTGAAAAATTTGTCGAGAGCTGTCTCATTTCTTTGACCGGGCAGACAATCGGCTTTGATAATATCGAAGTCCTCCTCGTCAATGACGGCTCGACGGATAACAGCGAGGCGATTTGCAAAGGCTTTGCCGATAAATACGAAAATGTGGTTCTCTATTCAAAGGAGAACGAAGGCCTTTCCAAGACGAGAAACTACGCTCTCGCGAGGGCAAACGGAAAGTATATTTTTTTCCTCGATTCCGACGACAGGCTCAGAGCCGACACGGTAAAATCGGTGACGGATTTCTTCGACACGGTTTATGATGAGGTTGACCTCGTGACCTACCGGATAATCCAATATTTTAACGGAGTTCCTGTTATCACGCATAACAGGTATCGCACGCTTCTCAAAACCGGCGTTTATGATTTGCTCGACCCCGAGAACAGATTTATTACGCAGACGAATGTAAATATTTGCATCAAGAACAGGGGAGAGGATAATCTTCTGTTTGACACAACGCCGAATTTCCGCCACGAGGATGAGAAGTATTGCTGCGATATTCTCAGAGAAAAAATGAAGATCGGTTTTTGCGACAAGGGCGAATATATTTACAACCGTGACAACATGGACAGCATTGTTTCAACGAAGTTTTCCCCCGAGAATATATTTGATACGTCGATGGATTTTTATGAGCAGCTTTTCAACAGCTTCGGCCGCTTTGTTCCGACCTATTATCAGGGCATTGTGTTCAACGATTTCCGATGGAAGCTCAAGGACGGAAAGCTTTTGCCCGTTCATCTCGACGGCGAGGACTGGGAAAGGGCGAACATTCGAATCGACCGCCTGCTTGCTAAAATTGAGGAGGACACGATTGTTTTGCACCCGTCTGTGCCCGAGCTTCAGCGTTATTATTGGCTGATGCGCCGCCCGAACAGTCATCCGATCGTGCTTTGCGACGATGATAATGTCAGAATTGTTCTGAACGGCAGAGAGCTTCTCTCGGCTAAGAAAATCAAGCTTAGCGTTGAAAACGGCAGGGCAAAGTTGATGTCACCTGTGTTCTTCTTCCTGAAAAAAAGCCAGGTTAAGGTCTTTAATAACGGAAAGGCCGTTGAATTCGTCTTTGAAAAGAACATGAAAAACACAGATGTGGCAGATTTTATGCCAAGCTTTTATCTTGACGCACAGGCCGAAAATAACGTCACCGTCGTTATAAATTCAAAAGAGTACAAAACCGCAAAATAAAAATCGCCGCAGGCTTTGACTGAAAATCAGAGCCTGCGGCTTTTGTGATTACAATGAAGGGGTCAGCTGTGTTTTATTGCTTGAACGCTATATAGACGTATGATGAGCCTGCGTCGTTTAGATCACTTGTCACATTATCGGTTGTATTGGTGGCGACCCTGAACCCCGTAGATGTGAGCGAAAGACCAAGTGATGTGAGCGAATCATTGGCCATTGCCATGTAGCTGTAGCAGGTGCTATTTGTGAAATTGACTGTAACGGCCGGCAGACCGGCGGCCATGACGATAACAAGCGACGGTTTGAAGCCGAGAGAAACCGTGCGTGACGATGTGCCGTTTCCTATATAGAAGCCCGAGGCGAACGGAGCGTTCCATTTTGCCTTGTCATCGGCGGTGACGTGAATCTCCGTATTCCTGATATGGCTGCCGCAAAGAAGCTCCTTGTCAAGAAAGCTCGCATAGTTTTCGTCCGTGCTTGCGGCAGGGCAGAAGTCCGCATTCATCAAAAACCAGCCGTTCATCATGAGTGCATCTGTGTCTCGGTCGGATATGATATCCTCACAGCCGGATTTTTCAATATTCAGATTTGTCCTGAATGTCAGTGCATCGGCAATCCTTGTGAATATGTCGTGGCATGCCTGACCGCCTTTGGAGAACGGAACGCAAATGCTCAGGTTTGCCTTTATCATTGCCGTGCGGCAGTATTCCTGCTTTTCGAGCACGCCGTCGTCATTGGCGACGAATTTGTCCGTTATTTCGATATTCTCAATTCCGACGGCGACAATAGCCTTTCTCAGCGGAACGGCCTTGTTTATTGGCGGATATTCAACGAAGAAGGTCAAATCCTTCATATCGTCCTGCTTGCCGAGCCATTCGACAATTCTTATCGGGAGCGAAACTATACTGTCCATTATTCAACCTCCACAATTTCTCTGATTATTGCCCAGATGTAAATTACCTCGTTCTTGAAATATACCTTTTCGCAGCGGTCAACGGTGTATTTCTTTCCGTTGGATTCAACATGACAGTTTTCTTTTTCGGGATTATGGTCAGGAGGCCCGATGTAAAGATAATGTCCCTGACTGTTGAAGCCGATAACGGTGTTGACGCCGTTAAGGTACATCTTGTTTTTATATCTCAGAGGCTGAATGAATGCTCCGTAAATCGGACTGCTCCAGCCGTCGTCTGTCTTGAGCGTGACCTCTTGACCGTATTTTTCAAACATTGATTTGAGCGTCATTTTACATCACCTTGATTTGGTTAAAAGCGAAGCTGTCGTCCTTGCAAAGCGGAATAATATCCGCCGCCTTTTTTTCGTAAAAGTCCTTTGCACGGTCAAGAAAGTCTTCAACTGTTTTGCTCTCCTGCTCTATACTTACGTCGCCGGCCTTGAAGCTTGTAATGCCTGCTTCGCTCTCCATTGAGCTTTTTTTCAGTGCAAGCTTGTAGTACGCAAGCCCTGCGGCTGCGGCAACAACACGAAAATCTTTCCTGTCGGCGTCGGGCTTCAGCTTAGACTCGATCTCTTTGATACAGGAGCGGCATAAAGGAAGAATTTCTTCCTCCTTGTATGCCGAAATGTCCGTAAGCTCGCCGAGATAGTCTTTTACTTCCCAGCAGCTCATCAGCCTATTGTACCCTGATCCTCGGAGCCTGTTGAGATATCCGCAGGAGAGAGGGTCTTAACCGCACCGGGGAGAATCTTTGCGAAGCCTGTGATTGAAGTGATTGCAATCTGTTCAAGCTGGCGGTCAACGAGTTTGCCATAGTCTGTTTCAACGTCGCCGACCTTAACCATTTCAAGCGCACAGCTCTTGTCGAGACCGATCATCATGCCGTTTTTTGTTACATGAGATGACTTAATAAGATTTGCGCCGAACGGAGTGATGAGCTTGCCTGTGCCGTGGAAGTTGAGACCTGCGGCTGCATCTCTGAACTCTGACATCTTGAGAACGGTTGCCGTTACATCCGGTGAAGCAAGAATTGTGTTAAGCTCGTAGGGAGCAAACTTGTTCCAGAAATCAATGAGGTCGTCGTATGTATATCCGTCTGCTGCAAGTGCGCAGGCCTCAGCCTTGTTCTTGCCGCCGTCTCCGTTGATGAGAACGTCCACTGCGTCTGCCATAAGGCTCTGAGCAAGGTATGAACCGATTCTCTTAAGTGCGATTGAAACAACGTCGAGACGCTGGAAACGGAGAACATCATAAGATGTTGTAATCATTCTGCCTCTCTTTTTGAGACGGATCGTTCTGTCGCTTACCGTGAAATCGGCTGTTGCGAGTGTATCGCCTTCGTTGAGAACCTTCATCTCTGCGTTTGCCGATGTCATTTCAAGGTTCATTGCACGATAATCGAGCGAGTCAATGCTTGTTGTTGCGGCGATAATGTCCGGGAGAAAGCTTGCCTCGTCCATGCCGTAGCGAACCGCTCTTGAAACATACTCGGGGAAGAGTACGGCGGCGTCACTTGTCTGGAAGAACTTGCCGACAACCGAGCTGTCGGAACCCTGCGGCTTAATGCCGAAACGCTTGAGCTGACGCTGATATGCGTCGAGACCCTCAAGGTCCGTTCCTCTGTAATTTTCCGAGGGGTCAAGACCCTCCAATACCTGTGTAAAGCTGCGGCCTGTGCCGTACATTCCTTTTTCAAGTCTTAAATTATCAAAACCCATTATAAATCCTCCTTAAAATTTGAATTCGTTGTTTGTGGTTGTGTTCTTTTCTTTCTTTGCTTTCAGCTGAGGCATGAGCGGGATAACATCCTCCGCCTTTTTTCTGAAAGCGTCTCTTATCCTGATAAGCTCGTCCGTTTCAACTCCGGAACACATCTTTTCAATACTTTCGCCCGAAAGAGAGGGTACGGAGAGAACGGCGTATTTTGCAGTCTCCTCAGTCAGGGAGCGGCGATAGATAATTCCGTCCTGTGCCTGCTTTTCAAGCTTTTTGATGTATTCGGAAAGCTGCTTGGACTCAGCTTCACAGAGCTTGACGGCATGGCCGTCCTTTATTGCCTTAATACAGTTTTCCATTGTTTCAATCTCCTTTGTGTAACTTTTTGTCACGCCTGCGTTGACCTGAGCCGGTACAGCGACGAATGACCATTCGTAGGCGTCGTTTACCTCGGAAAGTGTGCAGTAGCAAAGCTTGCCGTCATAAATTTCGCCCTTGACGTGATTGCAGGGGTCGTATCTCATGTCGCTGCCGCAAATTGAGCAGGTGAATGAACCGACGGCACAGCTGACGCTGACTTCCTTTTTAATGCCTGCGTTAATGTCGCTGATGAGGTCGGCGTTTTTCTCTGTCATGGGAATGTAAGCTCTTGCCTTTACGCATATGTAGTCCTCACCCGTCACGGTTTTTTTACCCGGGATTGCTACGCATTCGGCATGATAGATTCTTGCACTCTGATTTGAACTCCTGGGGTCATGGTCAAAGATTCCCGTCACGCCCACGAAAAGCTGTGCCAGCTGTACGAGAGCCTCATTTGAAAAACGCTCGCCGTCACGGTCAACATCGTTGTCGCAGAGAATCACATTGAAGCAGTAAACCTCGTCTGCGGAAAGCTCCTTGACGGTGAAACGGTTTATTTCTTCAAGCTCCTCGGCTGTTACCTCGCGGGGAGAAATGTTTGACTTAAATGCCTTATTCAACTGATTTCAACTCCTGTTCGATCCTTTCACTTTGTGCACGGTAAAGCCGTGCCTTTGCTAATTCAACCTCATCCTGAAGCGTAATGTCGTCCCATTCAACTGAAAAGCTGTCGTTTCTGCCGTTGGTAATCATCCAAAAGCGGCAGATTTTTTCAATTACGGGTGTGAGCAGTCGGCGATAGGCTTCAAGCTCACTTGTCAGCACATCTGCCTGCTGAGATGACATTCTTTCCGTCGATGACCAGCTGAGACTTAGCATGAATGGCGGAAGTCCCGTTTTTGCGACAATTTGTTCGAGCATCTGACGGACGGGAACCTCGCTGTCAAGAATCTGATTGTCCGCTCCGATAGCTTTGATGCTGACGTCGCCGACGGCAACGAAGTCTCTGACCTGATTGCCGGGCTGCATCGCCTCGCTCCATTCACGGGCAACCTGCTGTGCTCTGTCCTTTGCGTATGCTCTGTCAACAACATCGTTTTGCGGCTTGTATGTGACGGCAAATCTTACGTTGCCGACACGCTCCCAGTTGATTCCGATTGTGTTGTAAATCTTCATCAGGATGTTGCTGACGAACGGCAGACCCTTCAAAAGAGAATTGCCGGTGAGCTGTCCTGCCTCGGGATTGAGAACCGAGAGAAGGACAAGCTGCGGATAAGCGACAGGCTTAGCTTCTGCAAGCTCACGAACGCAAACAACGCTCGAAAAGCCATCGTCGCCTCGCTTCAGCTCAACGTCGTCAATGGCTGCGTTGTAAAGAGCGGCAAAATTTCCGTCGGAATCCGTAATCATTTCGCCGACCGCCGTTCCGTAGATCAGAAGCTGTTCAAAATAGGCCGACATAAAGGCGTTGATGCCTTGCTGACCCGAACCTACCCTGACCTCGCTGAGAAAGCGTCTAAGCTCCTTTTCGCAGGCCTTGTTGTCGCAGTCAATGTGAAATCCCCCGGTGAGCCTGATAATTTTGTAAATTGCGGCGTCCACAATCGGAATCGCCTCACGAAGCTCACGGTAGAGACTGTTCTGCATTGACGAGAGGGGTGTGTAGCTGTCAAGAAGAGTGAAAGGATTTTTCTTGTAGGTTTGCGGTGCTGAGACCGCAGTTTTTGCAGCGGATAATTTTTTGAATATTCCCACTGAAATTCTCCTTTCTTTTGTGTGGAAGCAACCGCCGTTTATTTGTGAATGAAATTTTCGGCGGTTGCGAGAAGCGTTATCTTGAAACGCTCATAACGAAAAAGTCGTTTTCGGGCGCATTCAGCGCCGTAGTAACGAAATATCTCAGATCGTCCATTGCATGGTCATTTTCCTTGCGCGGTGCGTCCCGAACCGCTTTGTCGTCCCACTTGTAAAGCGAAAATTCACGGAGCGTGTCCTTGCATTCGGGCGAGAAGTAAATCACCCTTTGCTTTAGGGCATCGGATACCTGCCTGATTCCGTCGATAACGTCGTTTTTGGCCGGTATGACCGTGAAGCGTCCTTTTCTGCGAATGCATTGAATGAAGCTCGCCGCCGAGGGGTCAACGATGACTGCCTCAATATTGAGGTCATCGGCAAGCTTTTCAAGCTCTTCATAATGCTCGGCATCTGTCCTTTGCTCTCCCTTTTTTCGTGAATCAAAGTAGTATTCACGGATTCTGTACCATTTCTTTTCGCATTCACCCCAAAGACCGAAGGAACACGGATTTACCGTGCCATAGTCGCAGGAGATGAAAAAACGAGTGAAACAGCCGATTTCGGGAGGCACGGTGACGTGAATTTCCTCGTTGAACATCGGATAAACAACGCCCTGAGCCGCAACCCATTTGCCCTCGACAAATCTTTTGTAGAAAGCACCCGAGTAAAGGCTTTCGTAGCGTCGGATAATCTTCTCGGTCAGCGAAGGATTGTCACGCATTGTGAAGTGAAGATAAAGGCAGTTCTTCTTTTTTGCCTTGAGAATCCATTCACGGTAGAACCAGTGCATCGGATGCTCCGGGTTGCAGTTGAACCACAGCTTTGAGCCGTCGAGCGAACACCTTGCGATAGCCTGCTCAACAAACGAGCGTGGCATAAGAGCTACCTCGTCGAGTAAAACTCCGCCGAGCGTCATGCCTTGAATCAAAGCTGCCGAGCCTTCATCTTTTCCGCCGAAAAGGTAAAAACGGTTTACTCTGTCCTTGTAGGTCATTTCAATATAATTTTGCGACGATTTTAATTTTACAGAAAAACCGAGGGAAGACAATATTGTATTTAGCGGAACAATAACATTCCTCTTTAATGATGCTATAGTTTTTCCGCATATCGCAAAAGAAGTGTCGGAAAATTCATAAAACGACCAGGCAATAAAAGAAAGAGACATACATACTGTTTTCCCTGAACGAACAGCTCCGTCGCAGATAATTGCGTCATATTGGTTTTTGTCAGAGTTTTGACACCACCATGTCATGACCTGAAGCTGTTTTTCGGAAAAATCCCTGAATGATGAAAGTGAGCTACTCAAGTTTATCCTTCCTCATCTTGGCAGCACTGTTTTCAAGTGCCTTGTAAAAGGGGAGAGCACTGTCCTCGTCTCCGCCGGAGCAAAGCTGCTCCAGATGCTCCAACGCTTTGAGTCGGTCAAAAAATTTAATCTCGAGACCGCCGCCCTTTGGACGTTTGATTTCGCTGACGTTGAAAAGGTCAAGCTTTTCCGTTCCGAGCATCGGCTTGTCGTCCGAATAAGCCAGTCTGACGGCATCCGAAATATTTCCGAATGCGAGCTGACGATATCCCGCAATGATCTCGTCACGGTTGATGCTTCTCAGCTTATCAAGCCGCTCGATTTCTTTTTTGATGTCCTTGCGTTCCAGCATGGCCGGGCCTGCCTTGCGGGCCTTGATTCCGTAGCCTGCCTTGGCCGCCGAGGCACGTGCATCCCTTGTCAGAGAAAAGAATAAACAAAACAGCTTTTCTTTTTCTTCAAGTGCCATAAAAACTTCCTTTCATTTTTTACGGTTAACCGTTTCGTGAGAGTTGCCTCTCAACCTTAGCCGAAAAACAGGCAATCCATAACCTTTTAGAGTTATGAATCTGCAAAAAGAACGAATTTGTTTACAATTTGTTAATAATTAGGCTTAAAAAAAGGCATAAAAAAACAACCGCTTCATTACGAAGCGGTTGATATTATTTATGTTCTGTTTATCTTGCTGATGAAGAAGAGTTTGCGTTGCTAAGCTCAACAAGATACTTGATCTTCTTGAGAACTCTCTTCTCTGCATAGTTCATACGGCGTGGGCCAAGGCCTACAACGTAATCCTTGCCCTCCTGGAGAGCCTTTGTCTCGGTCTCGATATCCTCATTTGCCTTTGAAGAACGGATTGCTGAATCGTAGTAATCCTTGCCGTCCTTAGCAACAAAGTAGATGATGTGATAGCCGTAATCTGTCTCAACAAGCTCAACGTCACCTGCCTTGCGGTTTGCGTCAAATACCCAATCGTTGAACTCTGTTACCATCTGACCGGGATAGATGTGCTCATAAAGGCCGCCGTTTGATGAAGAACCGGTGTCCTCGTTGTACTCATTTGCAAGAGCTGCGAAGCTGTCCTCGGTCTTGTCGCCCTCGTTGAATTTCTTGAGAACGTCCTCGGCCTGAGTTTTCTTCTTTGCAATCTCTTCCTCGGAGAGGTCATTGCCCGAATTCTGATCCTTAGTCTGGAAGAGAATGTGGCGAGCTGTAACTGTCTGCTCCTGGTGCGGCTTAGAGAGAGCAAGAACAACAATGTACTTTCCGTTTTCTTCGTCGGAGAAGAGTTTCTTGCTGCCTACCTTTGTTGAGCTGTCAAAGAGCCACTTTGCAGCATCCTCGGAGAAGGTGCTCTGAGCCGTGCTCTTGAGCATGGAGTATTTTGTCTCCTTGTCAACGTTGTAGTCTGCTGTATCCTTGTTAAGCTCCTTAGCCTTAGCTGTGAAGGTTGCGTCGTTTGTAACTGCATTGTAGAAGTCGTTAGCGTTCTTCTTGACCTCTGCGTTAGCCTTTGCCTGACGAGCCTTAAGTGCGTCATCGGTCTCTTTGTCTTCCTTTGTAAGCTCTGTTGTCTTGAATGTATAAGCTCTGAAGGTTACGAAATCGTATGCCGTTGTATCCTTCTTGTACTCAGCGTCAATGTCCTTCTGGTCATAGTCCTTTGCAATTTCATTTGTTCTTTCGGTCAGATATTTCTGAGCGAGAACCTGAATCTTGAGCTGCTTGCGGAGGAATCTCTCGTTGATTGAACCGCCGTAAACCTTACGAAGGTATGCGTTGAGAGAATATGTTACTTTGTTTTCGCTGTTGGAGCTTGAAGAGTTTGAACCAGCACTCTTTGCCTCGTCACGGAGATCCTCGATCTGCTTGTCGATGAAAGCTTCATCGGCCTTTGTGAGCTTGAGACCCATCTTAAGAGCTTCATTATAGTAAGCCTTGTGGAGCTGGATAATTTCAAGAGTATCCTCATGAAGCTTCTCGGCCCATGTGATTTCATTGCCGTCAGCGTCCTTAGTGGTCTGAGTCTGCTCCTCGGGGGTGAGAGAGAGGTCATAACCGTTGCTGGTCTGATAGTAGTACTGATAATACTGAGCCTGATAGCGAACCTGATTGTAGGCACGCATGTAGTAGTATTCATACTCTGCGATTGAAACGGATTGGTCGGAACCTACTCCGCCGATCTTGATAACTCTCTGAAGTGCGCCGTAGTAGTTGAGAGAGAATGCAACTACGCCTAAAACGATTACAGCGCAAAGCACGATGGAAATAACCTTATTTGCAACCTTTTTGGCTGTGTTTCTCGCCTCCATGCTGTGTGCATTTTTCTTGGCGGATTTTGCAATACGAGCTTTTCTTTCGTCACGATACTGCTCCGCCTTGGACTTTTCGTTAGCCATTGTATTCATCCTTTACTTAATGAAATATCTGCCGATAACAAGTCAGCATAACAACAGTATTTTAATACATTTACATCTTTTTTACAAGACCTAAACAACAATTTTTTTATTTTATGCAGTAATTTTTACAATTTATCTATATTTTGAAACGTTTTTCGGGTAAAAATCACCGCAGTACATAATTAAATGCACTGCGGTCGGCAATTATTTATTTTATTTTTCAATAAGGCTTGCGGCGGCCTTGTCAAGCATGATGATAACAGACTTATGCTCGTTGAGAATCGAACACGGAATCTGCGGCGTGATTTCGCCTGAAACCATTGCCTTGATTGCCTTTGCCTTGCTCTCGCCGGTTGCGATAAGAAGAATCTTCTTTGAACGCATGATTGAGCCGATACCCATGGTCATTGCATATCTCGGCATCGGAACGTCGCCGAAGTACTTCTGATTTGAATTGATCGTGCTCTGAGTAAGCGTAACCCTGAAGGCTTCGTCCGTGAACTTGTCGGCAGGCTCATTGAAAGCAATGTGGCCGTTTGTGCCGATTCCGAGAAGCTGAAGGTCGATTCCGCCGGCGGCCTTGATTGCCTCGGCGTAACGCTTGCTTTCGGCGTTGTAATCCTTTGCGTTGCCGTCAAGGAAGTTGACGTTTTCCTCTTTAATGTCAACATGATTAAAGAGATTTTCGTGCATGAAGGTGTAGTAGCTGTTCTTGTCGTTCTTGTCAAGGTCGCAGTATTCGTCAAGATTGAATGTAGTAACGTCCTTGAAGCTGATTTCACCGTTGTTGTAAAGCTCAATGAGCTTCTTATATGTAGGAACGGGTGTTGCACCTGTTGCAAGACCGAGAACTGCGTTCGGTTTGCTTCCTACAAGCTCCTTATAAAGCTGAGCGGCCGCACAAGCGATCTGCTCGGCATTTTCGAAAATTTTGATGTCCATTGTTTTGCCTTCCTTTTATTATAATGTGACCTCTTTGCCTGAATCCGAGGATCTGTAGATTGCGTCAAGAATTTTTGAAGTGATAACGGCATTGTCGATATATGCCTGATTCGGCTTTCTTGTGATAACTGAATCAACGAACGACTTGATTTCCGCAGCATAGTCAAAGCCTGTTGAATTGTAGTTCGGAGTGATGTCCGTGAGCATACCGCACATTGTGGAATAGAGCTTGAATTTTCCGCCGTACTGCATTCTTATTCCGCCCTTTGTTCCGAGAAAATCAACAAACAATTCGTTCTCGTTTATATTCTGCGCCCATGCACCGTTGAATGTAATCGCCGCCTTGTCGGTTCTGATGAGACCTGTGACAAAATCGTCAACGTCGAATGTGCCCGTTTCCGTGTTCTTGGTGTCCTCGGCCCACATGTTTGTGTAAACATAGTCTTTCATCGCCGTGCCGAGCTTTGAATGTGCAACGCCCGAGCAGGTGAGGGGAGTCGGATCGCCGAGGCAATAAAGCACAAGGTCAATGAAATGAACGCCCCAGTCAATGAGAACTCCGCCGCCGGAAGCCGCCTTGGTGGTGAAATCTCCGCCGAGTCCCGGAATCGAACGGTGTGACCTGAAGCTTATATATACCTGATATACCTCGCCGAGAACGTCGTCCTCAATAAGCTCCTTGATTTTATTGACCGTATCGACAAATCGGTTAACTACGCCGATGGAAAGCATTCTGCCTGTTTCGTGAGCAACCTTTTGCATTTCAAGAGCCTCAGGGAGAGTCCTTGCGGCCGGCTTTTCGCAAAGCACATCTTTGCCGTCACGCATGAAGTCGATTGATATCGGAGCGTGGCAGTCGTTGTGGGTGCAAACGGAAACGATATCAATATCATCATGACCGAGAAGCTCCTTGTAATCATAAACAGCCTTGCCGCAGCCGTAGGTTTCGACTGCTTTGTCGGCACGCTCTGGGATAATATCGCAGAAATAGCGTACCTCAACGTTGTCAAGTTTAAGATAGCTCGGTATATGCGAACGTGAAATGTTACCGCAGCCGATAACGGCTACACCTAATTTTTCGGACATACATATCACCTCAAGGTAAAATATATCAGTATTTTAACAAATTTTTCAAGAAAAGTAAAGACAAAATAATGATTTTTATAAATAATGTTGTTTTGTATAAAAGCCGCAGTGCAATGTGCACATATCGCAAGGCTGACTTTTGTACATATTGCTTTGTAAAAAGGTCACTGCCTCTTAAGAGCGTCAGTCTGCTTATATAAAAAGACTGCCGCATCTCTGCGACAGCCCTTGAATTTGATTTGTGCTTTATACGTTTTCCTTGCCGTACTTCTTTACCATAGCCATCTTCATTACAAAGAGGAATGCAAGAGTAAGGACAGCACCGATCGGAAGAACGATGTACGCCTTCTGAACAAAGCCCGAAACAATGTACATTACGAACGAGATAGCCGCAACGGAGATCGCATACGGGAGCTGGGTCGAAACGTGGTTGAGGTGGTTGCACTGACCTCCTGCCGAGGACATGATTGTCGTATCGGAAATCGGTGAGCAGTGGTCGCCGCAAACAGAACCTGCAAGGCAAGCAGACATACCGATTGTCTGAATTGCACCGGACGGGAAAATTGCGATAACAATCGGGATAAGAATACCGAAGGTGCCCCATGAAGTACCTGTTGCGAACGAGATGAAGCATGCAACAAGGAAGATAATAGCCGGAAGGAAGTTCTGGAAATCACCTGCAACGCTGGACATAACGTCGGCAACGAACGGTTTTGCGCCGAGAACCGCTGTCATGTTCTTAAGAGATGTTGCGAATGTGAGAATGAGGATTGCCGGAACCATAGCAATGAAGCCCTTGGGAATGCACTCCATAGCCTCCTTGAAGGAAACAAGCTTTCTTGCACAAAGGTAAACGATTGTGAATACAAGTGCGATAATGCTGCCCCACGGAAGACCTGTCGAAGCGTCCGTGTTGGAGAAAGCATCGACAAAGTTGCTTCCGTCGAAGATTCCGCCGACATAAACAAGAGCGAACACACAGGCTGCGATGAGAACAACAATCGGAAGAACGAGGTCGATAACCTTGCCGTTCGACGACGGATTTTCCTCAACATTCTCAGCCTTATCGCCGCAGGTGTAAAGGTCGCCCTTAGTCTTTGCATTAACCTCGTGAATTCTCATCGGGCCGTAGTCAAATTTCATGAGCGTAATGCCGATGATGAATACGAAGGTAAGAAGCGAATAGAAATTGAACGGAATTGCTCTGATAAAGAGCGAGATACCCTGGCCGTCCTCTGCGTATGAAGAAACAGCAGCTGCCCATGAAGAAATAGGAGCAATCATGCAAATCGGAGCTGCCGTTGCGTCGATGAGGTATGAGAGCTTAGCTCTTGAAACCTTGTGGCCGTCCGTAACGGGACGCATAACCGAACCGACCGTAAGGCAGTTGAAATAGTCGTCGATGAAGATGAGAACACCGAGTGCGAAGGTTGCAAGCATTGCGCCTGCTCTTGTCTTGATGTGCCTCTGTGCCCATTTACCGAAAGCGGCGGAACCACCGGCCTTATTGATAAGGGCAACAACCGCACCGAGAACAACGAGGAAAATAAAGATACCCGCTGTGCCGGAAACGGCGCCGATAAGTCCGTCATTGACAAGGATATCCATTGTCTTGGTAAATTTGAAGTCCGAGCCGAGAATTGAGCCGGCAAGAATTCCGACAAACAATGAGCTGTAAACTTCCTTGGTGATAAGAGCAAGTGCGATAGCGATTACCGGGGGAACGAGAGCCCAATATGAAGCTCTTACTTCACCTTCGCCGCCGCAGGTTTCGCATTCAACCTGCTCAACAATTCCTGTGCCGTCACAGTCGATGCACTTTACCGTTGAAAGCGAACCGCCCGAGACCTTGGCGAAAGCGAGAACTGCGACAATGATAACGCAAGCGATCGCCAAAATAATCTTCTTGGATTTTTTCACAATAAACCCTCCTGAATTAAAATAAAAAAACGACATGGTTCCGTACATTCATACCAACCATGTCATAACGACCATTACTACATGACAGCACTCCACATACAAGCTGTGACAGTACGTTACATATTCTGCAACGTCCCAGCTATGGTTCGCAAGGCAGCTCCCCACGCTTCGGCGGTCAATCTTTTCACTTCCTGAGTTGCCTTCCCTGCGAAAGTTACTTGTAAAGCACCGCGCCTCCATCATCCTGAGTTATTCTCAGAACCATATTCTGTTTTCGATAGAGTGATTATAGCACTGTTATCGTACAAAGTCAACATTTTGCAACAAATTATTAATAGATTATTCTTAATTTTTCGGCACATAATTTGTTGAAAACCAATAAAACCGGAATGATTTATAGTGTTCTTATATAATGTATAGCTGCTTACTTTTGTCGCCGTCTTGATTTTCGGCATAGTATAAAATAGGCGGTGAGATAATTGAAACGAAAAAGAAAAATTACTCCGATCGTTGCGGTGTTCCTTATCGTGCCGATTGGGGTTCTGTTTATTATGGCGGAAATTCGGATATCAAATGTCCGAAAAGAGCTGATAAGCTATGCTGCAAGGAATGCCGCTTCCGCTGCGGCGACGGCAGGCATTGAGAATTCCCTCGATACAGACAAGGTGAGGTATGCCGATTTGATAAAGTTCGGCCGTGATCAAAGCGGAAACATAGTGTCCGTAACGACCGATGCATACTATTTGAATAAAATCGGCAACAACATCGGTGACGAGATCGACAAGCATATAAATCAAATGAAATCTTATATTATAAAAATTCCGTTCAGCGTGCTTTTCAGCGAACAGCTTATCAACGGCAGAGGACCGAAAATGCCGCTGGTGTTCGTTATGACGGGCATAACGACAACCGATTTTGAAAACGAATTCACGGCAGCGGGGGTAAATCAGACCCACCACCGAATCATGATGAGCATAACCGTGAACACCTATGTTATCCATTCGGGCAACGTTACCGTTGTGCCTTATAAAACCAACGTCTGCATAGCGGAAAGCATAGTTGTGGGAATCACGCCGCAAACTTTTGCGGAAATTATTCGATAAAAGTTGTAAATTGTGCTCGGATTTGATATAATAAATTCAACAGTTATGTCTTGCAAGGCTTGTTGAAGTCGGCAGAAACCTATTCTCGGCTACCCTAACAATAACGGGAGGCTGAATAGGATGCAAGTTTCGGCGTTTGTATCTTTGAAGCTGCATTTCATTATTCTGTATCGACCCGAAGCAAGATAATACATTAAAAACGCCTTGGCTAATTCCATAAAAGTTAATGGCATAAAAACATATATAATCCACAGGGAAGTGCTGTTATGAGTGAATTTGAAAGATCAAGTGAACGTGCAAAGGAGCTGAGGGATCTCCTCAACTACCACAGCCACAAATACTATGTCGAGGATAATCCGGAGATTGAGGATTTTGAATATGACAGGCTGATGAGAGAGCTTTCCGATATTGAGGATAAGTTCCCCGAGCTTGTCACGCCCGATTCTCCGACAAGGCGTGTCGGCGGCAGTGCCGACGGTCAGTTCACCCCGGTTGAGCATGCCGTGCGAATGGAGAGCTTGCAGGACGCTTTCAGTCTTGACGAGCTGAGAGCCTTTGACAAGAGAGTTAAAGAGGTCGAGCCGAACGCAACCTATGTTGTTGAACCGAAAATCGACGGACTTTCCGTCTCGCTCGAATATGAAAACGGCATTTTCAAAAGAGGTTCTACCCGTGGCGACGGTGTTATCGGCGAGGATGTCAGCGCAAATCTTTGTACGGTCGGCTCTATCCCTCTGCGCCTGAAAAGGGAGCTTGATGAGATTGAGGTCAGGGGCGAGGTGTATATGCCCCGTGAGGTTTTTATGAAGCTCGTCGAGCAGCAGGAAAATAACGAGGAGAAGCCGTTCAAGAATCCGAGGAATGCGGCGGCAGGCTCACTCAGACAAAAGGACCCGAAGATTACGGCGAAGCGTCATCTTGATATCTTCGTTTTCAATATCCAGCGTATAAACGGCAAAGTGCTGACGGGTCACAAGCAGTCGCTTGACTATATCAAGGAGCTTGGATTCAAGACGATTCCGTTTTACACTCCGTGCACGAATATCGAGGACGCAATCAAAGAGGTCGAACGAATAGGTGAGATAAGAGGAACTCTGCCGTTTGATATCGACGGTGCGGTTATCAAGGTCGACAGCTTTGAGCACCGTGAAGCCTTGGGCAGTACGTCAAAGTTCCCGAAATGGGCGATTGCCTTTAAATATCCGCCCGAGGAGAAGCAGACAAAGGTTGTTGACATTGAGATAAACGTCGGCAGGACAGGTGTTCTGACCCCGACGGCTGTGTTTGAACCCGTTATGGTTGCAGGTTCGCTTATAAGCCGTGCAACGCTCCATAATCAGGATTTCATCACCGAAAAGGATATACGAATCGGCGACACGGTAACGATTCGCAAGGCCGGCGACATCATTCCCGAGGTGCTGAACGTTGTTGAGCATTCGGGTGCATCCCTGCCATATGTCATGCCGTCTGTCTGCCCGTCGTGCGGTGCAAAGGTCGTCCGTGAGGAGGGTGAGGCGGCGGTACGCTGCCTTAATACAGATTGTCCGGCTCAGCTTTTGCGTAATCTTATTCATTTCTGCTCCCGTGACGCAATGGACATTGAGGGTCTCGGCGAGAGCAATATCGAGCTTTTTGTTAATTCGGGATTGATAAAGACACCGGCGGACATCTATGCACTGAATCAGGAGCAGATCGTTCCGCTTGAAAGAATGGCGGAGCAGTCGGCGAACAACCTTGTTGCGGCGATTAACGAATCGAAGAAAAACGACCTTTCAAAGCTCATTTTTGCGCTGGGAATCCGCCATGTAGGACAGAAGGCGGCCAAGCTTCTTTCCGAGCGGTTCGGCACAATGACTGCGCTGATGAATGCAAGCTTCGACGAGATAATGACGATTGACGGCTTCGGCGCAATCATGGCAAAGAGCGTGGTTGAATATTTCAGTATGCCCGAGAGCATAGAACTTATAGACAAGCTCATGGCAGCAGGGCTCAACATGAAATCGCTTAAAGAGGTCAAGGATATGCGCTTTGCCGGCAAGACCTTTGTTTTGACCGGAACCTTGCCGACATACAAACGCAGCGAAGCGGCGGAAATTATCGAAAGCTTTGGCGGCAAAACGGCGTCGTCCGTTTCAAAGAAGACAGATTTTGTTTTGGCAGGTGAGGAAGCCGGCAGCAAGCTTCAAAAGGCGAATGACCTCGGCATAAAAGTTATCAGCGAGGACGAATTCCGAGAGATGATAAAATAAGACTAAAATAATTTAAGAAATTTCAAAAAAACACTTGCATTTCTGAAATTCTGTGGTATAATAACAAACGTTCTCAGCCAATAAGGCTGCGTAACAAATAAGAAAACATGGCAAATGGGAGCATAGCTCAGCTGGGAGAGCATCTGCCTTACAAGCAGAGGGTCACAGG
>OIZL01000060.1_pt1 | contig 95888 bp, 87 predicted proteins | sample 1588541 | NCBI WGS metagenome assembly OIZL01 (sample SAMN03283285) | human gut metagenome | biome: human-associated habitat; material: feces | host: Homo sapiens | place: Peru | collected 2012 | reverse complement strand
TAGAAAATTTAAAAGAAATAATAGTTGGAATAAGAAATGTAAGAGCAAATATGAATATACATCCAAGTAAAAAGGCAGAGTTGATATTTGTAACAAAAGACTATGCAAAAGAAATAGAAAAATCAAAAGATTTCTTATTAAAATTAGGATTCGGCAAAGAAATAAAAGTTCAAACAGATAAAACAGGAATTTCAGACAATGCAATTAGTATACTTGCAAAAGGAATAGAAGTATACATGCCTTTTGAAGATTTAGTCGATATTAAAGAAGAAATAGAAAGACTAGGAAAAGAAAAAACAAGGCTAGAAGCAGAAGTAGCAAGAGGAGAAAAAATGCTTTCAAATCCGGGATTTGTAAATAAAGCACCAGAAACAAAAATAAAAGAAGAAAAAGAAAAGCTAGAAAATTATAAAAAAATGCTAGAAACTGTTATAGAAAGATTAAAAAAATTGAATTAACATAAATCAAAAGATTTGGAGAAAAAACAAAATAATTTTTTTCCAAATCTTTTGACTTTTACCAAAAAATGTAGTATAATATATACAGTTAGAAATTAAAAAGAATAATGATTCAAAAGAAAGCGATAATTACATATTTACATAACGAATCTTATTTTTTTATGTCCTAAACTATGTCTTTTGAAAGGAGTGACTTACATGTTTAATGTAGGAGATTATATAGTTTACCCAATGCACGGAGCTGGAACAATTGATGCAATAGAGGAGAAAGATATTTTAGGAGAGAAACAATCTTACTATATTCTAAAAATGCCTGGCGAAGTTAAAGTAATGGTACCAACAAACAAAGCTGAACAAATAGGTGTTAGAAATATAATAGATAAATCATCAGCAGCAAAAGTTTTTGAAGTATTAGAAGAAGATCAAACTGAAATGTCAATGAATTGGAACAAAAGATACAGAGATAACATGGATAAAATGAAAAGCGGAGACATATATGAAGTTGCAGATGTTGTTAGAAACTTAAGCTTCAAACAAAAAGAAAAAGGTTTATCTACTGGAGAAAAGAAAATGTTAATGAATGCTAAACAAATTTTAGTTAGTGAATTAGTTTTAGCAGAACATTCATCATATGAAGAAATGGAAGGAATAGTAGATAATAAAATCAATCAATCTTTTAAAGAATTTCAAGTTGATAATATAGATAATGTAACATCATTATCAAATGTAGTTAATAAATTTATTCCATTTGATGATACACAAGAATAAAAACAAAAGAAATCCCTGGTTTTCCAGGGATTTTATTAATGAATATGGAAAAACAAAAATTTATATATATTATATTATTAAAAGTAATTTAGTAATGTAGCATTTATTGGTGTACATAAAGAAGGAATTGAAAATTATCTGTCGAATAGTAATATATAATAGAAAGGTTTATAAGAATGGTACGATATAGTGATGAATTATTAGAAGAAATTAGAAATAGTAACGATATAGTAGATATAATATCACAATATGTAGTATTAAAAAGAAGCGGTAGAAACTTTTTTGGGTTATGTCCATTTCACAAAGAAAAATCGCCTTCTTTTTCTGTTTCACCAGATAAGCAAATCTTTCATTGCTTTGGATGTGGGGCAGGTGGAAATGTTTTTCATTTTATGAGCAAAATAGAAAACATAGGATTTGTTGATAGTGTTAAAATATTAGCTGACAGAGCTAATATAGTATTACCAACTTTAGATAATGCAGGAGATGCCAAAAAAGAAAAATTAAAGGCAAAAGTTTACGAAATTAATCAAATAGCAGCTGAATTTTATCATGAAAATTTATATAAACCAACTTCTAAAATTGCACAAGATTATGTGAAAAAAAGAAAATTAGACAACAAAACTTTAAAAACATTTACAATAGGTTATGCAGGAAAATTTGATGAGCTTTATAGAGAACTAGTAAAAAAAGGTTATACCGAAGAAGAAATGTTAGCATCAAGTTTAATACTAAAAAATGATAACGGGCAGTTTATCGATAGATTTAGAAAGAGATTTATGATTCCGATAAAAGATGTTAGAGATAGAGTAATTGCTTTTGGAGGTAGAGTATTAGATGATTCTAAGCCTAAATATATTAACTCTCCAGAAAACATTGTATATAGTAAAGGAAGAAATCTTTTTGGGTTAAATGTTGCCAAAAGAAATCTAACAGATAAGATTGTAATTGTAGAAGGCTACATGGATGCAATTTCGCTATATCAAAGAGGTATTAATAATGTGGTGGCATCATTAGGAACAGCTTTAACAGAACATCAAGGAAGATTATTAGGCAAATATGCAAAACAAATTATTATAGGATATGATGCAGATGGTGCTGGACAAGCAGCTACAATGAGAGGATTAGAAATATTACAAAAACTAGGATACGATGTTCGAGTATTACAGTTAGATGATCCAACTGTTAAAGACCCAGATGAATATGTTATAAAAAATGGAACAGGAAGATTTGAAAGATGTGTTGATAATGCTATATCTTTGGTAGAATTTAAAGTAAAGATGCTAAAAAGAACATTGAATATTAATACTGCTAGTGACAAAATAAAATTTTTAAATGAAGTTTCAAAAATTTTATCTAAAGTGGACAACCATATAGAAAAAGAAGTTTATATAGAAAGAATTTCAAAAGAATATGGAGTATCAAAAGAAGCAATATATGCTCAAACAAATAAACTACAATATGCAGATGCAAAAGATAGTAAAGTATTAGAAAGAAAAATACCTGTAATAAGGCATAAACAAGAAAAAACAGAAACTAATATAAGTGATGCAATTATTAGAAGAGAAAATATGATAATATCTTTATTATTAAATGAAGAAGTACATGCATATCAAAGCTTAAAAAATGTAATAACAGTAAATGATTTTAAATATGAAATAAATAAAAAAATAGCAAAAATTTTGTATGATGAATTTGAAAAAGGAGATAGTAATATTAACAATTTGTTAAATTCTATTCAAGATGAAGAAATATTAAATCAGATTACAAAAATAATGTCTGATGACTATAATATTACAGACATAAATAAAGCTATTATAGACATTTTAAATATTTATGAAAAAGAAAAAATTATAAACAAGAAGAACGAAATTCTAAGTAAATTAGAAAATGAAAAATTAACTAAAGAAGAAATAGTAAGTTTAGAAAACCAATTAAGTGAAGTGATTATTAAACTTGCTAAAATGAAATAGGAGGTTAATTAAATGGGAAGAAAGAAAAAAGAAGAAGTAATAGAAGAAATAGAAAATGTGGAAGAAAAAGCATCAAAAAAAGAAGAAAAAGTTTCTAATAAAAAAGCTGAGACTAAGAAAGAAAAGAAACCTGAAATTAAAGAAGAAACTACAAAAACAGAAGAACAGATAAAAGATGAAGTAAAGGATATAGTAGAAAAAGCAAAAGATGGTAAAATGACTTATGCTGAACTAGCTACTAAATTAGACAATATAAATCCAGAACAAATAGATAAAGTTTTTGACCAATTTGAAGAAATGGGTGTAGATATTCTAAAAGATGATTTTGAAGAGGAAGAACCAGACTTAGAAGATTTAGAAGAAGTTGAAGATATAAAAGTAGACGATGCAAGTTTTGCAGTAATAGATGGGGTAAATGTAGATGACCCAGTTAGAATGTATCTAAGAGAAATAGGAAAAATACCATTATTAACCTATGAAGAAGAATTAAAACTAGCACAAAAAGTTTTAGACGGCGATGAAGAAGCTAAGAAAAAATTATCAGAATCTAACTTAAGATTAGTTGTTAGTATAGCTAAAAAATATGTTGGAAGAGGAATGCTATTTTTAGATTTAATTCAAGAAGGAAATATGGGGTTAATTAAAGCTGTTGAAAAATTCGACTACACAAAAGGTTATAAATTTAGTACTTATGCAACTTGGTGGATTAGACAAGCAATTACAAGAGCAATAGCAGACCAAGCAAGAACAATAAGAATACCAGTTCATATGGTAGAAACAATAAATAAATTAATTCGTACATCTAGATTACTACTACAAAGACTTGGTAGAGAACCATCACCAGAAGAAATAGCAGAAGAACTAGAAATGCCAGTAGAAAGAGTTATGGAAATACAAAAAATAGCTCAAGATCCAGTATCTTTAGAAACACCAATAGGAGAAGAAGATGACAGCCACCTAGGAGACTTTATACAAGATGATGATTCGCCAGCTCCACAAGATGCAGCAGCTTACACAATGTTAAAAGAACAATTAGAAGAAGTAATGAATACATTAACACCAAGAGAAGCAAAAGTATTAAAACTAAGATTTGGTTTAGAAGATGGAAAAGCAAGAACACTTGAGGAAGTAGGAAAAGAATTTGATGTAACTCGTGAAAGAATAAGACAAATAGAAGCAAAAGCATTAAGAAAATTAAGACATCCAAGCAGAAGTAAGAAACTAAAAGACTATATGAACTAGAAAATTTGCATTTTTTGTAAATGTGTGGTATAATATTCATGTAATATTTATATTAATAATAGAGAGGTGAAAACAACTTAAATAGTAAGTTGAAAATATGGCGCAAATAAAAGAAAAAATAACATTTAAAAATTTCATAAATAATTTATTTGGAACATCTATAGAAGATGATGAGCTTGAAGAAACAACAGATCCTATTTTATTAAAGGCACAAAAGAATGCTGATAATATAGGAAAAAACACAGAAGAGCCTATGGTATCAGAAAGTAGCAAATCATCTAAAAATGGTGGATTTTCTAATGGATTAAAGAAAGATACATTAGATAAAATGAGAAAACAATTACAAAAAGAAGTAAAAGTAGAAGAAATTATAACAGAAAAAGATAAAGAAGAAAGAGATAGATAAAAGAAATAATTTAAAATTATTTCTTTTTTCTTGACAAATAAAGCAAAACAAATTATAATATATACATTGCTTATGGCGAGATAGCTCAGTTGGCTAGAGCATCCGGTTCATACCCGGCAGGTCGATGGTTCGAATCCATTTCTCGCTACCAATAAAAAATCTGTTCAAACTACAGAAAAAAAATCAATCATTTTACTGATTGATTTTTTTGTTTTATTTAGATTTCTTTTTGTTTTGAGGGACTACAATTCTTTGTTTCTTTTCATCTTCGTCTTTTATTTTTGGTTTAGCTATATTTAAATGTGAAGAAACCTCGGAAATATTTAAATCTTTTCCGTTTCCATTAACTATCTCTATTTTTTTAGGAGTTTCATCCATATCCTTCACCTCATTTAATTAATTTATAAATAAATATTAGCATAATATAATAAAAAATTCAACTATAAACAATAAATATTGACTAATTAGGCTATTTGAGATAAAATAGTATATATTTAAAGAGAGGTAACAAATGGATATAAATAAAGCAAAACAAGTAATTGAATCAATTTTATTTGCTGTTGGAAGAGATATTTCGGTAGAAGAACTATCAGTAGTTTTAGAATTAACCCCAAAAGATACTGAAGAAATAATCGAAAGCATGAAAGCAGATTTTGAAGAACAAGGAAGAGGAATAGAAATAATTAAAGTAAATAATGGATATCAATTATGTTCTAAAAAAGAAAATTACGATTATATATATCAAATAATAGATAAAAGAAACAAACCTAATTTATCACAAGCAGCTTTAGAAACTTTAGCTATTATAGCATATAATCCAAAGATTACTAGGGCAGAAATAGAAAGCATAAGAGGAGTAAATTCTGATGGAACAATATATAAATTATTAGATCATAATTTAATAGAAGATGCAGGAAGATTGGATTTACCAGGAAGACCTACAACTTATAAAGTAACTAAAGAATTTTTAAGGATGTTTGGATATTCTTCTTTAGACGAACTACCAGAATTACCAAGATATAAATTAGATGAAAACCAACAAATTGTTATAGACGATATTGTAGAAGAAAAAAATATAGAGGCTCCAATGCCCGAAAGGGAAAAACAAGAAACCTTAAACGAAGATGAAAATTAGAAAATAAAATTGGAGGAGTAAATTATGAAATTATCACAAACAGGAATGGGTACAATAAAATTAAATAATCTAGATGAAATGTATCCAGTACAAGATATATTATTACAAACAGGACAGCTAGTACAATATGGTACAGGCTTATATGCATATAATAATGTTCCACTATTAGTTAGAAGAAATGTGGAGAAAATTATTACAGAAAAATTAAATAATCACGGATGTATAGAAGTATTATTACCAACATTGCAACCAGAAAAATTATGGAAAGATTCAGGAAGATATTCTCATTATGTAGAAGATGGAACAATGTTTACAATAAGTACAGATAAAGGTGGATTTTGTTTAGCACCAACTGCGGAAGAAGCAATGTTAGAATTTGCAAGAGAAAAACTTAAATCATATAAAAATTTACCAGTAACTTTTTATCAAATAGGAGAAAAATATAGAAACGAAATAAGAGCAAGAGGATATTTACTAAGAGGAAAAACATTCCCAATGATGGATGCATATAGCTTTAATAGTTCAGAAGAAGACTTAGCAAAGACATATGAAAACATAAGAGAAGCATATTTAGAAATGTTTACAGAAATGGGGCTAAATGTAATCCCAGTTGTAGCAGACAATGGAGATATGGGTGGAAAAAAATCAGAAGAATTTATGGTTTTATCACCAATAGGAGAAGATACAATTCTTTATGATGAAAAAACAAATACAGCTTTAAATACAGAAATATTAGAAAGAGAAAATTATGAACAATATTTAAAAGAAGAATATAATATTACTGATATTTCAAAATTAGAGAAAAGAAGAGCAATAGAATTAGGACATATATTCCAATTAGGAACTAAATATTCAGAAACCATGAATGGAACATACATAGCAGAAGACGGAAAACCAGCACTATATTATATGGGATGTTATGGAATAGGTGTTAGTAGAACGGTTGCTACTATTTATGAAGAATCTGTTTTAAAAGATGAAAATGGTAAAGTACAAGGATTTGTATTGCCAGAAAGTGTTGCTCCATACAAAATACAAATTATTCCTAAAATGGATAATGAAGAAAAAGTAAAAGAAGCTAATGAATTGTATTGCACACTTTTAAATAATGGAATAGAAGCAATACTAGATGATAGGAACTTAAATTCAATTGGAGCTAAAATAAAAGATTGTAAAATTCTTGGAACACCTTATATGGCAGTTTTAGGAGATAAAGTAAAAAGTGGTGAAGTTGAATTAGAAAATGTTAGAACAGGGGAAAAAGAAATAATTTCTATAGAGAAATTATTAAACAAATTTAGTAAATAAATAATAAAATTTAAAATCATCTCATACTATTAATAAAGATATGAGGTGATTTTTTTATGCAAAAAATAATATATTTAGACCATTGTGCTACTACATATGTTGATGAAAAAGTATTAAAAAAGATGTTGCCATATTTTAATATAAGTTATGGAAATCCATCATCTATGTATGCGATAGGGAGACAAAATAAGAGAATAGTAGAAAATGCAAGAAGCATGGTGGCTAAAGAATTAAATTGTAGCGCAAAAGAAATATATTTTACAAGCTGTGGCAGTGAAAGCGATAATTTAGCATTAAAAGGAATAGCATATGCTAATAGAAATAAAGGAAAACATATAATAACATCTAAAATAGAACATCCAGCTATTTTAAATAGCTGCAAAACCTTGGAAAGACAAGGATATGAAGTAAGCTATTTAAATGTAGATAAAAAAGGTTTTGTAAAATTAGAAGAGCTACAAGCAAGCATTAGAGAGAATACAATTTTAATTAGTATAATGTTTGCAAATAATGAAATAGGAACAATACAACCAATAAAAGAAATATCTACAATAGCAAAAAAACATAATATAATTTTTCATACAGATGCAGTTCAAGCAGCAGGAAATGTAAAGATTGATGTTGAAGAATTAGGAATAGATGCTTTATCTTTATCAGCACATAAGTTTTATGGCCCAAAAGGTATGGGAGCATTATATGTGAAAAAAGGAATAGAATTTGAAAGAGTACAAGACGGAGGACATCAAGAAAAGGGAAAAAGGAGCGGAACAGAAAATATAGCTGGCATAGTTGGTTTGGCAGAAGCTATTAAACTGGCTAATAGTAATTTGGAAAAAAATAATAAACAGATATTAGATAATAGGAATTATTTTATAAAAAAATTAACGGACAATTTTGACAAAATAAAAATAAATGGAGATTTAGAAAAAAGATTACCAGGAAATATAAATGTAACTTTTTTAAGTAAAGATTCTTTAGATATATTGCTAAAATTAGACGAATTTGGAATATGCGCATCAGCTGGATCTGCCTGCTCAACTGGAGATAGCTTACCATCTCATGTATTAACTGCAATAGGGCTAAATGCAGAGGAAGCATCAGGAACAATAAGGTTCTCTTTAGGAAAAGAAAATACAAAAGACGAAATTGATTATGTTGTTAATAAATTATCATATATATAGGGCGGAACTCTGTGTCCGCCCGAATCTTATCCATTGACACCATTTTTTATCATTTTTTCTAATATCTGTATTGCATTAGTTGCAGCACCCTTTCTAATATTATCAGCAACTACCCATAAATTTAATCCATATTTAACACTATTATCTCTTCTTATTCTACCAACAAAAACTTCGTCAAAACCCGAACAATTACAAGCAAGAGGATATAAATTGTTTTTTATATCATCGATAACTTTTATTCCATTAAAACTTTTTAACTTTTTTCTAACATCATCTAAAGTAAAATCATTTTCTAGTTCTATATTAATACTTTCACTATGGCAATTAAAAACAGGAACTCTTACCGTAGTAGCAGTGATTGGCATATCTGGCTTATGTAATATCTTTCTTGTTTCATTTATCATTTTTTCTTCTTCTTTTGTATAGCCATTATCTAAAAAATCATCTATATGTGGCAGACAATTATTATAAATTTGGTGTGGAAATTTTTCATTAGGTAAACCTTTAATACCATTTTCTAAATCTTTAATACCATAAATACCAGCACCGGAAACAGCTTGATATGTAGAATATACAATTCTTTTGATTTTGTAATTATCATCAAGAACTTTTAATGGTAAAACAGCTTGAATAGTAGAGCAATTGGGGTTCGCAATTATTCCATTATTTTTTGTTATATCTTCTGGATTAACTTCTGGTACTACTAAAGGTACACTTGGATCCATTCTGAAAGCACTACTATTATCAATTACAATACACCCATGTTCAGCAGCAATAGGAGAATTTAGTTTAGAAGTATATCCACCAGCAGAGAAAATAGCAAAATCGAAATGTTCTTGAACAAAAGAATTAATAGTTAATTCCCTAACGGTATAATCTTTACCTTTAAAATTAATTATTTTACCAGCAGATTTTTTAGAACTAAAAAGAACATATTCATATATAGGAAGATTTTTTTCTTCTAATATTTTTAATATGGTTTTACCAACTAAACCAGTAGCACCAACAATAGCTAATTTATACATAAACAACACCTCATAATAGAATATTAAAGTATATAAAAAAATGTTCAAAATAAAATGAAAAATTAATAATGAATAATACTATGTAGGGGCGGAACTCCGTGTCCGCCCGTAAAAACCAAATGAATAATTAATGATGAAAAATTAAAAATGAATAATATATATGTAGGGGGGCGGACGCCTCTGTCCGCCCGTTGCTAATATATGAACTTTAACAAAACCTATTGCAAAAATATTGATGTTGTGGTATAAGTTATCTAGGGAAAATATAAATACAAGAAATAATGACTTTTTAAAGGAAGAAAAAATAAATGAAAAATATAAAAGATTATAACCTAGACGAGCTAAAAGAAGAATTTATTAAAATAGGTGAGAAGTCATATAGAGCAGAACAAGTATTTAAATGGTTGTATCAAGAAGAGGTAACTTCATTTGATGACATGACTAACTTGTCATTAGAATTAAGAGAAAAATTAAAGAAAGAATTTACTTTAAACAATTTTAAAATACTTAAAAAGCAAGAGTCCGTAGATGGAACAAAGAAATACTTATTCGATGTTTTGGATGGAAATGCTATAGAAACAGTTCTTATGGAATATCATCATGGTAAAACAATATGTGTTTCTTCACAAATAGGTTGTAAAATGGGATGCAAATTTTGTGCTTCTACAGGAATTAAATTTATCAGAAATTTAACAAGTGGAGAAATTGTAGAACAAATTTTGGCAGTACAAAGAGATGAAAAAACTAAAATATCTAATATTGTATTCATGGGAATTGGAGAACCATTAGATAATTATGATAATGTTTTAAAGGCTATTAATATATTAAATAATCCAAAAGGATTAAATATAGGTGCTAGGCATATAAGTATTTCAACAAGTGGCATTGTTCCTAAAATATATGAATTAGCAGATAGAGATTATCAATTTACTTTGTCTATATCATTACATGCTACAAACGATGAGAAAAGAAGTAAAATGATGCCAATAAATAATAAATATAATATAGAAGAATTAATGAAAGCATGTAAATATTATATAAAAAAGACTAATAAAAGAATATCTTTTGAATATGCATTAGCAAAGGATAATAATGATAATTTAGAAGATGCAAAAGAATTAGTTAAACTTTTAAAAGGAATGTTGTGTCATGTTAATTTAATTCCTATAAATAAAATAGAAAATGGGCAATATATTAAGAGTACAAATGAAAATATAATAAAATTCAGAGATTATTTGAATGCAAATGGGATAACAGCAACAATCAGAAGAGAATTAGGTTCTGATATTGATGCAGCTTGTGGACAGCTAAGAAGAAAAAATTTATAGAACAGGAGAAAAGTCTGTATGAGGGTTTTTGCTAAATCAGATATTGGTAAAGCAAGAGATATGAATCAAGATTCTTATTATGTTTCTCAACCAAGTGAAACCGTTGGTCTATATATTGTTGCAGATGGTATGGGAGGCTACAATGGTGGAGAAATTGCTAGTAAGCTTGCCATTATATCTGCTAAAAACTATATAGAAAACAATTTTGTTAAAACAGAGCATAGTAAAGAAGAATTACAAAACCTTGTAAAAAATGCAATTGAATATGCTAATATGGTTGTATATGAAAAATCAAAAGAAGATAAATCACTGGAAGGAATGGGAACAACAATAGAAGTTGTTCTTGCATGTGAAAATAGGATTTATATAGGTCATATTGGTGATAGTAGAGTTTATAGAATTAGAAAAAATATTATAAGAAAACTAACAGTAGATGACAGCTATGTACAAAAATTATTAAAAGATGGAACAATTACTAAGGAAGAAGCAAGAAGCCATCCTAAGAAAAATATGCTTACTAAAGCATTGGGATGTACATCTTTTGTTGAACCAATAGTAACAGTAAAAGGATTTTTAAAAGATGATATTATTGTTATTACATCAGATGGATTAACAAATATGGTAAATGATGAAGAAATATTAAAAATTATTAATGAAGATATAGAAAAAGCAAGTGAAAAATTAGTAGAAAAAGCAAATGAAGCAGGAGGACTAGATAATATAACAGTAGTTATAGTTAATTGTTGTTAAAGATCAAAAGTCTAAAATATTTGGAGGTTACTATGAATTTAGAAGGTAGATTATTAGGAAATCGATATGAAATATTAGAAAATATAGGAAATGGTGGAATGGCTACAGTATATAAAGCCAAATGTCATGTTTTGAACAGATTTGTAGCTGTAAAAGTACTAAGAGATGAGTTTACAACAGATGAAGAATTTGTAAAAAGATTTAATACAGAAGCACAATCTGCAGCAAGCTTAACACACCCTAATATAGTTTCTGTGTATGATGTTGGAAGTGAAGGCAATATTCATTATATTGTTATGGAATTAATTAAAGGAAAAACATTAAAAGAAATAATTAATGAGGATGGAGCACTTTCTTGGAAATGGTCATTAAATGTAGCTATTCAAATAGCCTCAGCATTAGAAACTGCTCATAAGAATAATATAATTCATAGAGATATAAAACCACATAATATAATAATAACAGAGGATGGTATTGCTAAAGTTACAGACTTTGGAATAGCAAAAGCAGTATCAAATTCAACTATAACAGCTTTTGGAACAACAATAGGTTCTGTACATTATTTTTCACCAGAACATGCAAGAGGAGGATTTACAGATGCTAAATCTGACTTATATTCTTTAGGTGTTGTATTGTATGAAATGGTAACTGGAAAAGTACCATTTAATGCAGATACTCCAGTTTCTGTAGCGTTAAAACATATGCAAGAAAAACCAATAGAACCAATGAAAGTTAATCCTAATGTACCTAAGGCAGTAAATGATATTATAATGAAAGCAATGCAAAAAGATGTAAACCTAAGATATCAAAATGCAACTGAAATGTTAAGAGATTTAAGTAAAGCTTTAAAAAATCCTAATGAAGATTTTGTAGTATCAGAAAAAACAACAGACTTTCCAACACAAAGAATATCTACAATTTATACAGAAACACCTAAAAGAGAAGCAAGAAATGATGAAAATAAAGAAGAGGAAGAAAAAAGTAAAAATAAATTTACAGCTTTTATAAAAAAACATAAAGCACTATCTATAGTTATAGGCTCTATATTGTTATTTGTTATTACTATTTTAGTAACAAATCTTATATTAGGCTTAGTTACTAAAAAAGATGTTCAAATTCCAGATTTAGTAGGAAAAGAACAAACAATAGCTCAAAGTGAAGTAGAAGGATTAAAATTGAAATATGAAAAAGGATCAGAAGAGTATAATAAAGATATACCAGCAGGATATATTATATCTCAAGACCCAACTTATATGCCTAACTATAAAATAAAAGAAGGAAGTACAATAACAGTAGTAGTAAGCTTAGGAAGTAATACTGTAAAAATGGAAAAAGTTGTTGGACTAACACAAGAAGAAGCTAAAAGTAAATTAGAAGCATTAGGTTTAAAAGTATCAATAGAAGAAGTTTATGATAATAAAGTTGAAGCTGGCTATGTAATAGAACAGAGTGTAAAAGAAAATGAAGAAATAGATGCAGGAGAAACAATAAACCTTAAAGTTAGTAAAGGAATAGAAAAGGTAACTGTACCAGATTTACTTGGAAAAACAGAAGATGAAGCAAAATCAGCAATAAAAGATGCTGGATTAAAATTAAAAACAGTTGCAAGCACAGAAGATACAACAAAAGATGATGGGGTAGTTGTAAAACAAAGCTTAGAAGCAGGAACAGAAGTAGATAAAAATTCAACAATAACAATAACAGTTAATAAAAGAAAACAAAATAAGCAATCAAAAATAGTGATTCATTTGAGTTCAATAATACCAAGTAAATCACCATTTAAAGAGGGAGAAGAAATTATAGTAGATGTTGAGATAAACGGAACTAATTATTATGTTGGAAATTATACTTATTCAGAAAGTTTAGATAGTATTGATTATGAAGCGGGAAAACCTGGTACATCAGGGCAAGGAACTGCAAAGGTAAGGGTACTTATTAGAACTAATAATACAAAATCTTCTGTATATGGAGAGGGTAAGCTAACTTATGGAGAAACATGTAATATAGAATAATTAATATAAGAAATGGTTTTATTATAGCCATTTCTTGAATTTTATAACATAGGGTGAAATATGGTAGTAGAAGGAAGAATAATAACAATAATCTCTAATTTATTTTATGTAGAATTAGATAACAATAAAATAATAGAATGCACATCTAGAGGAATATTTAAAAATAAGGATATAAAACCAGTTGTTGGAGATATTGTAAAAATAGATAATGAAAATAACTCAATATTGGAAGTTTTGAATAGAACATCATATATTAAAAGACCTAAAATTGCAAATGTTACAAAACTTATTTTAGTAGTATCTGCAAAAAAACCAAATCCAGATTTATTAATGCTAGATAAACAACTAGCATTTGCAGAATTTTTAAATATTGAACCAGTTATAATAATAAACAAAATAGATTTAGATAGTGCAGTTGCAGAAAGAATAGAAAAAATATATTCAAATATTGGGTATAAAGTTATACAAACAAATGCAAAAGATTTAGAAAAAAATATACAAGAAATAAATGATATTTTAAAAAACAATGTTAGTGTGTTTTCAGGAAATTCTGGAGTTGGAAAATCAACATTAATTAATGGAATTTTTGAAGAAGTATTAACTCAAGAAGGTGAAGTAAGTCATAAAAATAAAAAAGGAAAAAATACAACAACTTCAACAAAGTTATATAAAGTAGAAGAAAATACATATATTGCTGATACACCAGGATTTTCAACATTTGATGTGTATGAAATAGAGTATAGAGAATTATATAAATATTTTAAAGAATTTAATAAATATGCTAATAAATGTGAATATTTAGATTGCACACATGTAAAAGAAGAAAACTGTGCTATAAAAAGTAATGTAGGAAAAGATATAACAGAATCAAGATATAATAATTATAAAAAAATATATGAAGAATTGAAAGATAGGGAGGAACATAAATGGTAGAAGTATCAACATCAATATTGTCAGCAGATAAGGAAAATTCATTAGGAGTATTTTATAATTTAGAAGTGGCAAAAACAGATTACTTTCATATAGATGTAATGGATGGAAAATTTGTAGAAAATAATACAATAGAGTTAATGCAAGAATATGTGGGGCAGATAAAACAAATTTCAAACATACCATTAGATATTCATTTGATGGTAAAAGATATAAAAATATTTGTAGATTCTTATATAGCATATGAACCTAATATAATAACATTTCATCTTGAGGCTTGCGAGAATGAGAAACAAGCAAAAGAAATAATAAGATATATACATGATAACCATATAAAAGTTGGAATGGCAATAAAGCCAAATACAAGCACACAAGAACTATACAAATATTTACCATATCTAAATAGTGTATTAATAATGACAGTAGAGCCTGGAAAAGGTGGACAAAAGTTAATACCAAGCACAATAGAAAAAGTAGAAAAAATAAAAGAATATATTGAAAATAATAATATTGATATAGATATAGAAGTTGATGGTGGAGTAAATTTAGAAAATGTAGAAAAGTTAAAAGAAGCAGGAGCAAATATAATTGTTGCAGGAACAGCAATAGTAAATTCAAAAGAATATACAAAAACGATAGAAAAAATAAAAAAATAAATATGAAGAATTCATCTTCATATTTATTTTTTGCTTTTTAATTTTTATTGTTTTTTCTATTTATATCAAATATAATTGCATCTTCATTATCAATTAAGAATTTTGAATCTGTTGTATTTGTTTTTATAGGATCTACATCTCCATTAGGAGCTTTATCAAATTGTAAGTGTTTTAGATCAAATTTATCTTTTTCTGGCTTTTCGTCTTCAGTTGAGAATCCAGTAGTAAATTTAGCAAAGTTATATTGCTTACTTAAATGAGGTTCACTATACTTACTAGCTAAAAAGTCTACTTTCATAATTCCAATAGAGTTTTTACCATTTAGATCTCTAACTTTATACATACATTGTTTAGCTTTTAAAGATTGTACTTTACCAGCTGAATAATTTTGCTTCCATTTAAATTGAGCATCATTATATTTTGAATCATATTGAACTTTTTCTGTATCGTAATTATATTTAAATGTCCATTCTCTTTTCTGACCAAGTTCTAATTCCCACCATTCATTATCTTCTGGTGTGTTATTTCCAAATACAAATTTATTTGCACAGTTGGCAAGTATTGTTTCTCTATATTTGCCTCGTTTTTGTTCTCCAAGTTGTCTTAAATTTTGTGCAGAAATTATAATTCCAACTCTATATTTTCTATAAAGTGTAAACATATTTGTTGTTGCATGTGTTATGAAATCTGGAAATTCATCAATGTATAAGAAATGTGGTACACGATTTTTTTCGTTTCCTGGTCTTCTTAAAACAGAATATTGCATTAGTAATAAGAAAAATAAACCGAAAGCTGTATGCACACTTGCTCCTAAATCACCACGCCTTGTGCATACTAAGGTTATTTCACCATTAGCCAACACTTGGTCATAGTTTAAGTTGTTTGTTCTATTACATAAAATATCTTTAACACCTTTTACTCTTAATAATGTATCTAATTGAGTTGTAGCAGCACTAATATATTTTTCTGTATCAGATTTATTTGAACCATTTGCATAGAAATTCTTTTTGAAATATCCTAATTGTAAAGAATATTGTTTTGCAAGTTCTGGTATTTCTTCTAATTGTTTACACATTTTTTCAACTAAGCTAAAATCATTAAACATATTTAGCATATCTTCTAATGTTGGAAGGTCATCTCCATGTAATCTAGGATACATTTCTTTTAATAATATAGAAATATTTTCTACTGCTTGTAAAGTAACATTTTGCCTAAAAGATTCTTCTAAATCTGTTCCAGCATATGTATACATTTCTTTTAATACAGAAGAAATTATAATTGCTATCTTTACAGGATCATCAAAAGCGAATGGATTCAAACCTGGTGAATCAGGATTTGAAGGATCTATTAAATTTACAGGTATATTATAATTGTTTGCTACTTCTAAAATTCTTGAGGTAGATTCATAATCTGGAGAGATAGAAGTAAAACCTAGATTTTTATATACTATTCCATCAGATGATTCACCTAGAATCATTTTCTTTAAATATGCTTTAAATACTTTTTCTTTGCCATAAGTAGGGGTAAGCATATTTAAATTGAAATTTTCGTTTAAATATTTATTATCATATGGGTATTTTAATGTCGCTATTCTTGTTTTTAATGCTGTAAATCCTAATTCTTTAGAAGCCTCTTTGAAAAATGATTTTTTTTCAATATCTTTTGCCATCATAGGTTCAAATAGCATAGATGTTTTTCCGCTTCCAGAAACACCACATACAAATACAGATTGAAATCTTCCTTGTTCTGTAAGAGAGATTGTTTTTCCAGTATCTTTATTAGCATATAAAGGTAATTCTACAGAATAAGCACCAGTATTTTCTTTTTTATCAGATAAGTTTATACCACCATAATCTTTTATAGAATCTTTTAAATCTTTTGTATCATTAATCCAAGTAAATAACTTTTTGAATAAAGGATAAAAAGTAACAAGTGGTAAATATACTGCAATTGATTGAAATGCTGGTTGTACTAAATTAGAAAAATTAGATATTACACTAACATATCCAGGTGTTGCCATAAACAATAACCAACATATTAAGTTCATCCATTGTACTACCATAGAAATTCCTATAATGTAAAGTGCAATACAATACATGTAAAAGAAAGGAATTTTCATATCAGCAGCTTTTACAAATGATGATGAACCAGAAAATAGAAATGCAAATATTGGACAAGCAATTGCTAATGTGTATTGTATAGGACCCCAATAAGAAACCGATACACCAGTTAAAAACATTAGTAACATTTCTACCAATCTGTCTACTGCTAAGTAAATTGTTATTACTGTTAGAATATATGTTAAAAAAGTATTTCTATCAGTTTTTAGAAATTTTAAAAATTTATCAAAAAATTTCATTTTTATTACTCCTCAAAAATAAATAATCATATATATTATCCTATAAAATGCGCAAAAATACAATACTTTTTAGTGAAAAATGTATAATAAATATTGTATTTGGCGTTTTGAATTTGAAATTTGAATTTTTGAATATATTTCAAAGGATTTAAATTAAATTTTATATACGGACAAATACAATTCTAAATATTAATTATATTAAAAATTTATGATTTTTACTTGAATAAAATATCTAATATGAATATAATTATTAAATAACAAAATACAATATATAAAAGAATAAAATGGAAGGAACAATAAAAATGGAAAAGACAAAAAAAATTGAGAAGAAAGATGGATTTATGTTAGGCGTTTTATCTTTAATGCTTTCTCAAGTTTTAATAAAAATATTAGGATTAGTTTCTAAAATATTTTTAACAAATAAAAAGGGATTTGGAGATATAGGAAATGGAATATATGGAAGTGGATATCAAATTTATGCAATGCTTCTTACAATTTCATCTATAGGAGTTCCAAATGCAATAGCAAAATTAATATCAGAAAAGGTTGCACTCGAAGATTATAAAGGTGCACATAGAGTATTTAGAATTGCTTTAGTTACATTTGGACTAATAGGATTTGCTGGAACCTTAATACTGTTCTTAGGAGCTAGTACAATAGCAAATGCAATTGAGGTACCAGAAGCAACTTTATCATTGCAAGTGCTTTCACCATCTATAACATTTGTTACAATTGCATCTGTTATAAGAGGATATTTTAATGGTTTAGATAAAGTATCTGTTACAGCAAAAGCACAAGCTTTAGAACAAGTATTTAAAACAACAATTACTATTTCGGCAGTTGAACTTATAGGAATAAGAACAAATTTAGATACAACACTAATGGCTGCAGGAGCAAACTTAGCTACTACATTGTCTGTATTATTAAGCTTTTTATACATATTATTGTATTATAGAAACTTTAAGAAAGTTGTTGCACCAAAAATAAAAAATACAATAAATTCTAAACAAGAAAGAGTAAAAAGAATTGTAAAAAGAATACTTATTGTTTCAATACCAATTACACTAAGTGCAATAATGTCTACTTTATCTAAAATTGTAGATATAGTAACTGTTGTAAAAGGTTTAAAAACATTTTTACCAGATGCTGTAGCTAAAGCACAATATGGAATACTATCTGGAAAAGTAGATACATTAGCAACACTACCGTTATCTTTTAATATAGCATTTGCTACTGCTTTAGTACCATCAGTTTCAGGATTAATGGCAAAAAAAGATACAAAAACAGCAGGAAAAAGAATATCATTTTCTTTATTAACCACAATGATAATAGGGCTTCCTTGTACATTTGGAATGATGGTATTTGCACAACCTATAATAAATTTATTGTTTCCAAATGCAACAGATGGAGGATTTTTATTACAAATATTTTCTTTAACAATTATATTTGCAGTTTTAATGCAAACTACAAATGGAGCATTACAAGGATTAGGAAGAATAATTGTACCAGCAGTTACCTCTTTTATAGGAGTGGTATTAAAATTAATATTTAATTTAATATTAGTTCCAAATCCTGCTTTTGGAGTAAACGGAGCAGCAATAGCATCTGTAATAAACAACTTCTTTGCATTTTTGTTAAGTTTTTTGATTTTAAGAAAGACAATAAAATTAGAATTGAATTTTAAGAAATTTATATTAAAACCAGTGATTGCTACATTTGCAATGTGCGTATGTTCTTACTATATATACACATTATTACTTTTAGTAATATCAGAAAAGATTGCTACTTTACTTGCTTTAGTAATTGCAGTAATAATTTATTTAATAATGGTAATAATACTAAAAATATTTACAAAAGAAGAAATACTAATGATTCCATATGGTCAAAAGATAAATAAAATGCTTGAAACAATTGGTATATATAAGAAAGAAGAAAATAAAGAATAAGAAAATAATTTACAAAAATTGCCTGTATTCTTACAGAACTAAAGGGTGTAAAGAAAAAAGTTCAAAAAAAAAGAAGGATTTTATTTTATTATGACGAATAATGCTAGTGTAGAAGTAAATTCTACATATTTCAAACTTTTTAGGAGGTAAATTAAATGAACAAATCTGATTTAGTAGCAGCAATGGCTGCAAAAACAGGAGACACAAAAAAAAGTGCAGAAGAAACATTAAACGCATTTATAGATGTTGTTACTGATGCATTAGTTAAAGGAGAAAAAGTACAATTAGTTGGTTTCGGTTCTTTCGAAGTTAGAAAAAGAGCTGCTAGAAAAGGTAGAAACCCACAAACTAAAGAAGAAATAAAAATACCAGCATCAAAAGCTCCAGTATTCAAAGCTGGAAAAGCATTAAAAGATTTAGTAAACAAAAAATAATTTATCATATAGATAATGAATTCATTAAAGGACATCTAAAAGATGTCCTTTTTTATGTGGAATAATTGTTGCATTAAATTGCAAACAATAGTATAATAGGCATTGCTTAGAAAGGGCAGTAAAAAAATGAAAAAATATAAAAAATTTATAAATATAATATTTAAAGTAATAGTTTTTGGTATAATAGCAATATTTATTTGCAGTGTTCTTAATAAAATATTTATTCCAAAATGGTCAGATGCTACTGGAGGTGCTTCAAGAAGGATTAAGGGAATGTATAACGAACCTAAAAATACAATAGATGTAGCAATGCTTGGAAATAGTGATATATATAGTGGAATTTCAACGATGAAATTGTGGAATGATGCAGGAATATCAAGCTACCAAATAAGCAATCCTTCACAAACTGTATGGGTTTCATACTATATGGCTAAAGAGTTTTATAAAAGGCAACAGCCTAAACTAGTTATAATAGATGCAGACTATGTTTTTCAAACAAAAGATTCAAGAAATGATATTCGAAAAACAGTTGATTGTATGAAATTTGGAGTAAATAAATTATCTATTATAGCAAATCCAGATGTAAGAGTTTCAAAATCTGCAAGAATTACTTATCTATTTCCATTATTGAGGTATCATTCAAGATGGAGCGAATTAGAAGAAAAAGATTTTAAAGAAGGTTTTTCAAAGTATGATTCTAAATTTGGAGGCTATGAACTAGATAAAAATATAAAAGGTTATAATAGAAAAAGTAAATTAAAGAAAAAAGAAGAAAACAAAAAAATAGAGCGCATTCCTAAAAAGAGTAAAAAATATTTAGATAAAATATTAGAATTGTGTAAGAAAAATAATTCTAAGGTAATGCTTGTGTACATTCCAACAGACGATGCTTGGACAGAATGCAAAAGTAATTTAATTAAGCAATATGCAGAAGAAAATAATGTTCCTTATATAGATTACAATTTAGATGAAGAATTTGATTGGAAAAAGTTCGGAAGAGATGAAGGAAAACATTTAAATACATATGGAGCAGAATATATTACACAAAAACTAGAAGAAAGTATTAAAGAATACAATTTACCAAATCACAAAAACGAAGAACAATATTCAAAATGGAATGAAAACTATAAATTATATGAAAAAATGAAAAAATAGAAGAAGTGAAATTTGAATTCACTTCTTTTATTGATTTAATTTTCTTTTTTGAATACGATATGTTACTTTAGCCACGATGGAAGATGGTATTATTTTTGCCAAAAATTTGGCTAATTTTATATCAAGACCTGGCACAATATAGAATTTATTTAAATGTTTAATAGCATAATTTGCAACTTGAAAACTATTTGCTTCTCTTAAATGGAATTTTACATTTGCAACCTTATTAAAATTGGTATTAACAGGACCAGGGCATAGTATACTAATTTTAACACTAGACCTTTCTTTTTTTAATTCTTCTCGAATTCCTTCAGATAATCTTACTATATATGCTTTTGTTGCATAATAAGTAGACATTAAAGGACCTGGCATGAATCCAGCAATTGATGCAACATTTAATATATGACCACTATTTTTCATTTTCATATTTATTAAATAAAGTTTTGTTAATATGTGATATGCTGTAATATTTGTAGAAATCATAGATAGTTCTTTATCTAAACTAGTAGAAGAAAAATTGCCACAATCTCCAAATCCAGCATTATTAATTAATAAATCCATATTTGGATAATTATTATATAACATTTTGCAGTTTTCACTAATACTTAGGTCAAGACAAACAATTTCTACATTTGTAGATAGTTCTTTTTTTACTTCTTCTAATTTTTCTTTATCTCTAGCTACTAAAACTAAGTCATATCCTTTTTTAGATAGTATTTTTGCAAATTCTCTTCCTATTCCAGAAGAAGCACCTGTAATTAAAGCTCTCATAAAAACCTCCTAAATTAATTATGAATAATATAACATAACTTATACTATAAAACAACTAAATATTAATAATAAAAAATAACTAAATAGACACATAGAATTCATAAATATAATGTAAAATAATTTAAAAGTGATAAATTATTTTAAATATTGTTAAAATTAGAGGAAACACATGAAAATTTATTCAAATCTTAAAATTAATTTTATTTCTATTATTATTTCAATAATAATTTACTTTTTTATAATCTATTATATTCCAAAACTATATACAACTATTAAATCATTTTTTTATTTTAAAACTCAACCCAACATAACAAAAGAATATGAGGAAGAAAGCTCGAATTTTGTTATATACTAGGGCTTTTTTAATTGACATATTTAATTGATGCAGATATAATATTAGTAGTAATTAAAATGAGGTAATAAATATGAAAAAAATGTTGGAAATAGTTATAAAATATAAAATACAAATAATTGTAATTGTTATGCTAATTGTTTTAATACCAATTATAAAAATAACAAAAAATAAATTTAAAAAAGATTATAATCTAGAAACAGTAAATACTGAAAAGTATTTTGTTTTAGAAAGTGATGGAAAAAGTGGAATAATAGATGATAAAGGTAACATTATTATTGAGCCTAAATACTATGATATTCATATTCCAAACCCATCAAGTGCAATATTTGTTTGTTATTTTGATTACAATGATAAAACAGGAAAATGCAGAACAAAAGTAATTAACTCACAAGAAACAGAATTATTTTCAAAATATAATGAGCTTGATACAATAGCTCTAAATGGAATAGAAACATCAATGCCATACGAAAAAAATTTATTAAAATATAAAGCTAATAATAAGTATGGAATAATAGATTTAAGTGGAAAAATGCTAACAGAAGCAATATACGATGAAGTTGAAGGACTAAGCTGCAAAGAAGGAGAGCTTTTAGTAAAAAAAGATGGAAAATATGGAGTAATAAATAACAAAGGAGTAGAACTAATAAAAATAAAGTATGATTACATATCAGGAGATGAATATTATACATCTAATAATGGCTATAAATTATCTGGCTATATAGTTGGAGAGAAAACAAAAGAAGGATACAGATACGGATATTTAAACGAAAAACAAAAAATGTTATTAAACTTAGATTATAGCGAAATTATAAGAATTGGTGATGTAAAAACAGAAGATACAGATAAAAATATATTTATAATAGCAAGAAAGAATGGTCAATGTGGTTTAATAAAAAATAAAAAAATAATAATAGATTTCAAATACCAAGACATTGATTATAGTGGTATAGAGAATTTATTTATAGTAACAAGAAGCACAAAATTAGGAGTATGCAGTTCAAAAGGAAAAAAGATATTGCCTACTCAATATGACGAGATTAATGTATATAGCAATTATATAGAAACAAAAAGTAACGAAAAAATAGTATATTATGATTTAAATGGAAAAGAAATAGAAGAACCAAAAAAAGAGAAAGAAGAAATAAAAGAAGAAGCAAATAATAATGCAGCAAAAATGGCAAATCCAACTTTGGTGCCAACTCAAAAAAATGGAAAATGGGGCTTTGTAGATAAAAATTCTAAAGTGGTAATAGATTATATTTATGATGAAGTAACAGAAATGAATAAATATGGATTTGCAGGAATAAAAAAGAATGGAAAGTGGGGTTCTATAGACGAAGAAGGAAAAATTATTCAAAATCCAACTTATAAATTGGATAGCCTAGATGAAATAAGTTTTATAGGAAAATATTATAAAGTAACCTATGATTATAGAACTACATTTTATACGGATAGCCTATATGTAGAAGGTATATCAGATGAAAATTAAGGAGAAAAAAATGAGTATAAATATAGATAATGGTATATTAGAACTTTCAAATAAAGTAGAAAAAAAGATAGAAGAAACAATAAAAGACATAGACAAAAATTGTATGTATTTTAGCCAAAAAGTTTTAAATGCATTTCAAAACAATAATATTTCAGATATGCATTTTCAATCAACAACAGGTTATGGCTATTCAGATATTGGAAGAGATACAATAGAAAAAGTATTTGCAGAGGTGTTAGGAGCAGAAGATAGCCTAGTAAGGAGTCAATTTATATCTGGTACTCATGCTTTAACAGTAACATTATTTGCGCTATTAAGACCAAATGATACATTACTTAGTATTACAGGAAAACCATATGATACTCTAGACCAGATAATAGGAATTGAAGAAAATGAAAGTTCATTAAAAGCTTTTGGAGTAAAGTATGAACAAATAGATTTAAAAGATAATGATTTCGACTATGAAGAAATAGAAAAAAGAGTTAAAAAAGGCAATATAAAGGTAATTGAAATACAAAGATCAAAGGGATATTCTACTAGAGAAAGTTTAGTAATAGACAAATTAGAAAAGGTTATTAAGCTAATAAAAAGCATTAATAAAGATATAATAATTATGGTAGACAATTGTTATTGCGAGTTTGTAGAAAGAAAAACACCAATAGAAGTAGGAGCAGATGTTATAGTAGGATCTCTTATTAAAAATCTAGGAGGAGGAATTGCGCCAAACGGAGCATATGTTGCTGGAAAAAAGGAATTAGTAGATTTAGCAGCACAAAGATTAACTGTACCAGGACAAGGAAAAGAAGTAGGACCTACTCTTGGAATAAATAAAAGTATTCTTCAAGGATTATATATGGCTCCATCTGTTGTAGCTAGTAGTTTAAAAACAGCTATTTTTGCAAGTTGCATGTTAGAAGAGCTAGGCTATAAAGTATCACCTAAATACAATAGTAAAAGAGCAGATATAGTACAAAACATAGAATTTGGCGAAGCAGATAAATTAATAAAATATTGTCAAGGAATACAAATGGGTTCAGCAATAGATTCAAACTCTATACCAGAGCCATGGGATATGCCAGGATATACAGACAAAGTAATAATGGCAAGTGGTAGCTTTATACAAGGATCTTCAATAGAAATTAGTTGCGATGGACCTATAAGACCACCATATATAGCATATATGCAAGGTGGATTAACATATGAATATGGAAAACTTGCAGTAATGCAAGCAGTATCAAACATGAAATAAATTTAAATAGAGGTAAAAATGAAAATAGTTGTAATTGGTGGTGGGCCAGCAGGAATGATGGCTGCAATATCTGCTAAAACACATTATCCAAAAGAAGAAGTAATTATATTAGAAAAAAATGATAATTTAGGAAAGAAACTATTAATTACAGGAAAAGGAAGATGTAATATAACTAGCAGTTTAAATATAGAAGAATTTATAAAAAATATACCAGGTAATGGTATGTTTTTATATAGTGCTTTTAGAAACTATACAAACCAAGATATAATTGATTTTCTAAATAAAAATGGTGTAAAAACAAAAGAGGAAAGAGGAAATAGAGTGTTTCCTCTTTCTGATAAATCAAGTGATGTTTTAAAAGCTTTTGAAAATGAAATAAAGAATTTAAAAATAAAAATTTACTTTAATTCTAATGTAGAAAATATAAGTAAAATTGATGGAAAATTTCAAGTAAAAACTAATAATCAAATAATAGAAGCAGATAAAATAATATTGGCTACAGGCGGAAAAACATATCCAGTAACAGGTTCTACAGGAGCAGGATATGATATTGCTAAAAAAATGGGGCATACAATAACAAATATAAGGCCATCTTTAGTACCATTGGAAATAATTGAAAAAACTGACTGTCAAAATATGCAAGGCTTAAGCTTAAGAAATGTCTCAATAAAAATTAAGGATATAGAAAAAAATAAGTTAATATATGAAGATTTTGGAGAAATGATATTTACACATTATGGAATGTCTGGACCAATAATACTTAGTGGGTCAGCACATTTAATAAGATATAAGAATATAGCAAAACTATTAAAAAAACAAAAAATTAAAATTTATATTGATTTAAAACCAGCATTAACAGAAGAACAATTGAATTTGCGAATACTAAGAGATTTTGAAAAAGAAAAAAATAAAGAATATAAAAATTCGTTATTTGATTTATTACCTAAAAAAATAATAAATTATGTAATAGAAAAATCTAAAATTACTCCTAATAAGCAAGTAAATGAAATAACAAAACAAGAGAGATTAAACTTAGTAAAGCTAATAAAAGGATTAGAATTTACTATAAAAGGAACAAGACCAGTAGAAGAAGGAATAATAACAGCAGGAGGAATAAATATAAAAGAAATTAATCCTAAAACAATGGAATCAAAAATTGTAAATGGATTATATTTTGCTGGAGAGTTAATAGATGTGGATGCATATACTGGTGGATTTAACTTACAAATTGCTTATTCTACAGGTTATACAGCAGGGTTATTAATGAGTAATTAATATATAATATAAAAATAGGGGAAGAAATGTATAAAACAATTGAAAAGAACATTTCAGCTGAACTTGTAGAAAAAAAATCAAAATTTATAGCAAATATATTTTATATAGAAAGCAAAGAAGAAGCTGAAGAGATAATAAAAAATACAAATAAAAAATACCATGATGCAAGGCACAACTGCTATGCTTATAGAGTTTTTAATAATGAAGAAGTAGTAGAAAAATCTAGTGATGATGGAGAACCATCAGGAACTGCTGGAGCACCAATGCTTACAATAATATCAAAGAATAATTTAATTAATATATTAGTAATTGTTACAAGATATTTTGGTGGAATATTATTAGGAACAGGAGGGTTAGTAAAAGCATACTCAGATGTTACAAAAAAGGCTCTAGAAAATGCAAAAGTTACAAATATCGAAGAAGGATATATATATGAAATAAACACAAAATATTCGGACTTGGAAAATTTAAAATATTTTATAAAAAATAATGAAATAAAAATACAAAAAGAGGAATATTTTGAGCATGTATATTTAGAAGTTTTTGTGCCGAAAAATAAAATAGAATGTTTAAAAAATGAAAGATTAAACAATTTGGCAAGTATAAAAAGGAAAAAAATAGAAAAAACATACATGAAAAATTCTTAGAAACAGAGCAATTTTGTAAGAATTTGAAAAAATTTCCAAAAAACTATTGCAATATAAAATAAAACATAATATAATTCTAACTGTAAAATATTTACAATTTATTTTTTATAGGAGGAATTAAAGTGAAAGACAAAATTTCTATTTTAATAGCAGATGATAATCCTGATTTTGCTAGAACATTAACAAGTTATATTGAAGAAGATGAGGAGTTAGAAGTAATTGCTATTGCAAGAGATGGTAAACAAGCAGTAGAGATGATATTAAATACAGAACCAGATATAGCATTATTAGATGTAATTATGCCACATCTAGATGGAATAGGTGTGTTAGAGAAAATAAATGAAGCAAAAATGAAAAGAAGACCAATGTGCATTATGCTATCAGCAGTTGGTCAAGATAAAATTACACAAAGAGCATTAGAACTAGGTGCAGAATATTATGCAATAAAACCAGTTGATATTGAAATGTTATTAGGAAGAATAAAAGACATTAGAAATTATAAACCATCACAAATAAAAACAACTAATATGGCAAGTAGAGAAATAAAAAGCCAATACATAGAAATATCACCAGATAAAAAGAAAGATCAAGAAAACCTAGAAGCTCTAGTTACAAATATAATACATGAAGTAGGCGTTCCAGCACATATTAAAGGATACCAATATTTAAGAGAAGCAATTATGATGGTAGTTAATAATATAGACATTATTAATCAAATAACTAAACAATTATATCCAGATATAGCAGTAAAATATCATACAACACCAAGTAGAGTAGAAAGAGCAATTCGTCATGCAATAGAAGTTGCATGGACAAGAGGTCAAACAGAAACAGTTGATAGTATATTTGGATATACAATATCAGCAGCAAAAGGAAAGCCTACAAATTCTGAATTCATTGCGATGATAGCTGATAAATTAAGACTAGAACTAAAAACAGCATAGCAAATAGATTATACTGTACACCGTGTCCGACCGCAATAAACCTCCATATTCATTAGTTTATGTTTACAACATGAATTTTTGAATATAGAGGTTTTATTATTTTGTAAGAATTTTCTTAAAATACTAAATAAAAAAGCAAAAATGTATTATACACAGATAAAAAGGAATTGCCAAATTTGATTTATATCTTGTAAATATGAGAAAAACAGTGTAAAATAGTATATATTAGAAAAAGAGGAAAAAGATATGTATTTAATAGTTGGTTTAGGAAATCCAGAAGAAGAGTATTCAAATACTAGGCATAACATGGGATTTGCTACAATAAATAAATTAGCAAAAAAGTTAAATATAGAAGTAAATAAGAAAAAGTTCAATGCTTTATATGGCAGTGGAGTTGTAAATGGACAAAAAATTATTTTGATTAAACCACAAACATATATGAACTTAAGTGGAGAAGCAATAATTGAATTTAAAAATTTTTATAAAATAGATTCAAAAGATATAATTGTAATTTATGATGATTTAGATATAGAACCAGGAAAAATAAAAATAAGAAAAAAAGGTGGACCTGGAACACATAATGGTATGAAATCTGTAGTATCTAATTTGCAAACAGAAGATTTTCCAAGAATAAGAATAGGAATTGGAGAACCTACATATAAAAATGATTTATTAAATTTTATATTAACTAAAATTCCAAGTGAAGAATATAAAGTTTTAGAAAAAGCAACTGAAAATGCGGCAAATGCAATAGTAGATATAATATCAAATGGAATAGATACAGCCATGAATAAGTATAACTGAAAGGAAATTTAAATGAAAGAAATTTTAATAAACAGAGAAAATGATACAAAACAAATTCTTTTATTAGAAGATGGAGAATTAAAAGAAAAATATATAGAATCTGATAAAATAGTAAGAATAGAAGGAAATATGTATGTTGGGCAAGTGAAAGATGTTCTTCAAGGAATGCAAGCAGCATTTATTAATATTGGTTTAAAGAAAAATACTTTTATTCACTTAAAAGATATATTGCCTAAAATAGATGTATCAAAAGAAAAAGAAGAATTAGAAAATAAAAATGTTAAAAAGATATTAAAGCCAGGTATGCCAATATTAGTACAAGTAAAAAAAGATTTTACAGAATCTAAAGGTGCAAAAGTTTCAACACATATTAGTATTAATAGTAGGTATATAATACTTATGCCAGATACAGATATTGTAACAATATCAAAGAAAATAGAAGATTCAGAAGAAAAGAAAAGACTAATAGATATAGTAAAGAAATATTTACCAGAAAACTGTGGGGCAATTATTAGAACTTCTGCTCAAGATGAAGAAGAGGACAAAATAAAAAAAGATATACAAGTAGCAGTTAATAAATGGAATGAAATAAAAAAATTGTACGATGAATCAGTTAAACAAAATAAATTTCCAAGATTATTATATAAAACTCATGGAATAATAAAAAAATTGTTAATAGATTTAATAGATAAAGACTTACAAGAAATAAAAGTAAATAACGAAGAAGATTACGCATATATTACTAAACTGTTAAAAGATTTTGATATGCCAAATATAAAATTAGAACTAATAAAAGTTAACCTATTAGAAGAAAAAGTTGATTTACAAAAACAAATTGAAAAAGCAGACAACAGAAGAGTATGGCTAAAATGTGGTGGATTTATTTCGATAGATAAAACAGAAGCTTTAACAGCAATAGATGTAAACTCAGGAAAATACATAGGAAAAGATAATGCAGAAGCTACTATATTTAAAGTAAATAAACAAGCAAGCATAGAAATTGCAAAGCAACTTAGATTAAGAGATATAGGTGGAATAATTATCATTGATTATATTGACATGAATGATGAAAAAGATAAAGAAGAAATAATAAAAGTATTAACAGAAGAATTAAAAAAAGATAGAAGTAAGACTCAAGTAATAGGTTTTTCAAAATTGAATTTATTAGAAATGACAAGAAAACATATATGTAGTAATGAAGAAAATTAAAATAAACCCCAGATTTTTTTCTGGGGTTTATTTAGTCTTTAATATTTTTTAATTCTTCATGTCTTTTTATTTTTTGTGTTGTAGTTTTAATCATTGGAATATCTGTTACTATAAGATGTTTTATATACTTATATTTAGGTAATGTTTTATTTATTTCTTTTATATCTTTCCAAATTATATCATGATAATCATCTTTAGTGGCATTTGGAAACATTTCTTTCATTATACTTTCATTGTATACAATCTTTACAGCCACTATAATATCTTCATTTCTATCTCTAGCATATACCATGTTTTCTGTAACATAAGGTAGCTTAGCAATAAGTGTTTCTAGTTCTTCAGGAAAAATATTTTTTCCGTTTTTTAAAATAATAACATTCTTTTTTCTTCCAGATATAAATAGATAACCATCTTTGTCATAATATCCTAAATCGCCTGTATGGAACCAACCATCTTTTATAGCCTCTTTAGTTGCTTCTTCATTTTTGTAATATCCAAGCATTAAACATGGACCTTTAGCACAAATTTCTCCAACACCTTTTTCATCAGGGGAGTCTATCATAATTTCCATTCCAGGCATAGGAAAAGCAACTGAACCTGCTTTTTTATACTTATCGTTTTCAGCAGACAAAACAGGAGAAGTTTCTGTTAAACCATAACCATTTAACATATTAATACCAATATTTTTTAATCCAATAACAGTATTTTTATCTATTGATGCAGCTCCATAAACTACAACTCTTAAATGGCCTCCTAGTTGGTTTAAAACAGATTTGAATAAAATTCTTCTAATATCTATTTTAAATTTAAGCAAAAAGTTAGAAAATGCAGTCATGCGATTAAATAATTTAGTTTTTCCTTGTTTTTCTATACCTTGTAAAATTCTTTTATACATTGTTTCTAAAAGAACGGGAACACATACAAATCCTGTTACTTTATATTCTTTTAGATTATTTACTATATACCTCAATCCATCGCAAAAGGCTATAGTAATACCACAAGAAAGACCATATAAAAATGTAGTAGTAGATTCATAAGTGTGGTGCAAAGGTAAAAAAGATAAAAATGTATCTTTATGAGTTACTTTTGCGACACATCCTAGGGCATAAACATTTGAGCAAATATTGTAGTGAGAAAGCATTACTATTTTAGATAGAGATGTTGTTCCAGAAGTAAAAAGCATAATAGACATTTTTTTATTATCTATTTTAGCATCTAAATGAGATCTATCACCATTTTCTATAAGTTCTTTTCCGTGCAAAATAAGCTTTTTATAAGATAATACATGTTCAGTATCTTCTTCTGAATCTATGCAAATATAATTTTTTAAATTACTTTTATTGCTTTCATATATTTTTTTAAATGTATCCATATATTTTTTGTCAAAGATTACAGCATCTGCTTCACTTCTTATAACTGAGTCAATAAGCTCATTTTCAGGAAGTGATTTATCTAGAGGAACTACTACCATATTACTTGTGGTAATTGCTAAATAAGATACACACCATTCATATCTGTTTGGTGAAATAATAATTATTCTTTTGTCTGCAAACCCTAAGTTTAATAAAGCTGTTCCTAAATTATCAATGTCATTTTTAAATTCTGAGTATGTTACAGAAATTATATTTGTGTCTTTTGGACTTTTTTTGTATTTAAAAGCAATATCATTTTTATATAAATTAGCAGAACGATTAATTAACTCTTTAAAATTATTTAACCTTTGAGGATTATATAATTTTTCTCTTGAATTTATAGCCATAATTAATAACCTCCTAACCTTGGTATGATTTTATAATAAATAAGAAAAAATAGCAAGGAAAAGAGTGCATAAATTACCTTAATATTTATAAAATAATTAAGAGGTGATATTTTGCAAAACAATATTGAAAAAGTTTTAAAAAATAGACTAAATAATAAGCAAAATAAAGTCTTTTTATGTATAGGTAGTAGCTTATGCGTAGGAGATTCTTTAGGACCAAGAGTTGGAGAAATATTATCTGCAAACATTAATTCAAAAACAGTAAAAATAATAGGAAACAATAAACTAAATATAAATAACCAAAATATAAGTTATATAACTAAATTTGTTACTAAGAATTTTATAGATCCATATATAGTTTTAATAGATTCTGCATTGGCATCAAGAGAACTATTAGGTAAAATAATTGTTAATAAAAATAGTATGATTATAGGAAGAGCAATAAAAAATGAAAGCTTAGTAAAAGGTGATATTTCTATAAAGGGAGTGGTAGCAGAAAAGAATGATAGTAGAATTAATAACATGAGAAATTTAAATAATACATCAAAAGATATTGTAGAAAAATTATCTTATGAAATAGCTATTCAAATATTAAATTCGCTACAAGTATAAAAAAATAATATAATGGGTAAATTCTTTATAATAAAGTAATAAATAAGTGGAGGAATTTTTTATGGAAAAGAATCCTAAGTCAGAAAGTTATATTATAAAAGAAGCAGAAAATGTTATAGAAGAGTATGTAAAGAATAGAAAAGAGAATGTTTTGATAGATTATAAAGAAAAATATGAAAGATTAAAAATCTTAAGCGTTGTTTTAGGAATTATAATAATAGTAGGTTCATTATTAAGCATTATTCTATAATGCTTAATAAAATTTCCTATAGTAGAAAATTTATCATTTCATGCTAGATAAAAAAAGCTATATGTAGGAGCGAACACTTCTGTCCGCCCGAGAGTGATTTATTCCGCTTTGTTTATTTATAAAGTGTTTACCCAATTGTTTAGGTCTTTTTGTTTATTAAATATTAAAATTTTTTCTTCTGGAATTCCAACTAAATTATCAACAATACAATGTCTTTTATTTTTTCTAAAAAATAGTACATATTTAAAGAAATTGAAATTTAATCGTTCTTTGCAACCAGGAATTTCTGGCTTTTCTTTATTTGGATTTTGTACAAATCTTTTAAATATACCTTTTAGTTGAGCATAAGTAGAATAATCTAGCCAAATAATTAAATCAGCTCTTTCAAATCGCTGTCTTAAAGTATTGTGATATATGCCATCAATAATCCATTTATCTTCTAAAGACTTAGAAATAATGATATTGTCTCTTTCATTTTTATTAATTGGCTCCCAATTTGGTAAATAATTGATTGAATCCAAATGAACAACTGGCAAATTAAACTTTTGAGATAAAATTTTAGCAAGTGTACTTTTTCCTGTACCAGAACCACCAACAATAGAAATTCTATTATACATTATTATCTCCTTTATACAATATTAGATGTATTATAACATAATATCATATAAATTGTTAACAATCTACAAAAAACATTAATATAATATATAAAGAGCGAAACAAAAAAAGCTTTTGAAAGGGGAGAATAAGTATGAATCGAAAAAATTGCGGTTGCTTAATAACCCTATTTATTGGAATTATATTAGGGATAATTGTAGGATATAATGCATATTTAGCAGTTATACCAGGAATAGTTACAGCATTATGGATAGCATTTGGAATAGGAATAGGTGCATTAATATTATTAGTAATAATGGCTCAAGCAAGATGTGAAAGAAGAGAAAAATGCATTTGTAAAAACGGAACATGCATTGCAATACCAGCAGTTGGAACAATAATAACAGCAATAATAGGTTTATCTATAACAATAACAACAGGATCTATAGGAATAGCGATTTTAATTGGTTTAGCAACATTATTCTTAACAATGACAATATTAAATATATTAGATTATATTTTGTGTTTAATAAATGAAAAATGCGAATGTAGATAATAGATGTATTACCAGTAAATAGAATTTACTGGTAATACAATATTTAATAATGAGTTTTAAAATTAACTTATGAAATTTGGACAAGCATTAATTTACAAAATAGTTGATATATAGTATACTAATTAAAGAATTAATGAGAGGAGTTAATTATGGAAGAATCAGTTTTAAAATGTGAAAATTTGTGCAAAAAATTTGGTAAAAAACAAATTTTAAAAAATGTTTCATTAGAACTAAAACAAGGAGATATACTTGGATTTATAGGACCAAATGGTGCAGGAAAAACAACAACCATAAAATTAATTTTAGGATTACAGAGTATTGATAGTGGAAGTGTAACAATAAAAGGATATAATATACAAAAAGAATTTGAAAAAGCTATAGTAAATGTAGGAACAATTGTAGAAAACCCAGATTTATATATGTATATGACAGGATATCAGAATTTAAAGCTTATAAAGAATATGTATAAAAATGTAGATAACAAAAGAATAGACGAAGTAGTAAAATTAGTAGGATTAGAGCAAAGAATAAATGATAAAGTATCTAAATACTCATTAGGAATGAGACAAAGATTAGGAATTGCTCAAGCAATTCTTCATAAACCAGAAGTTTTAATATTAGATGAACCAACAAATGGATTGGACCCAGAAGGAATAAAGGAATTAAGAGATTTATTAAAAGAACTTGCTCAAAAAGAAAAGATGGGAATTTTAATTTCAAGTCATAATCTAGCGGAATTAGAAAGTTTCTGCAACAAGATAACAATAATAAAAAATGGAGAAGTAGTAGAAACTAGTGAAATAAACAAAGTTAAAAAAGTAGAAGAATCTTATATAATAGAAGTTAACAATTTAGATTCTATAGAGGAAATAATAGGTATAAAAATAGAAAAAATTAATGAGAACAAATTCAGAATTCATATAGGTAGAGAGCAGATACCTGAGATTGTAAAAAAATTAGTAAAAGCCAAAAAAGAAATTTATTTGGTAGTAGAAGAAACTTTAAGCTTAGAAGATGCATTTTTAAAAAAGACAGGAGGGAATGTAATTGAGTAATTTAATAAAAAATGAAATAACTAAAGTATTAAGGAAAAAAGGTATATATATAATGCTTATAATTATAATAGCCTATGTGGTACTATCAAATTTTCTATACAAATACTTTTATAATAAAACATCAATAAGTGATGAATATAGTGAAGAAAATATTTCTATATTAAAAGACGAAATGCAAAGTTTAGATACTAATTTAAGTTCCGATTTAGAAATATATGTGAGTGACAAAACAACAATAGATACATATGAGTTATTAAAAAAATATGATAAAAATTCATGGCAATATGAAATAATTAAAGAGAATGGGACAGATTATATATCACAGATAAATCAATGTAAATATATATTAAAAAATGAGAATGCACTAAAAACTGTGCAGAATCAATATGATGAATTCTTAAAAAAATTAGATAAAAACAATTGGAGAACATTTGCAGAAGAAGAACTTGCAATGTTAAAACAAACTACAAAAGATCAAACAGAGATAGATAAATCAGATAATTCACAAGATATACAAATTGAAGCATTAGAGATGAGATTAAAATATAATATAGAGTATGGAAATAATTATAAAAATAAAGCTTTATCTAACTATGTACAAAATAGCTTAATGGTAGCAGACTTAGAAAAGAATAATAATAAAACTTATGAAGAAAAACAACAATATCAAGAAGCAAAAGCAGAACAAGCAAAAAGTAAATATGCTATAGAAAATGATAAGGATATTTATTCAGAAAATAACTTAAGATCAATGCTCTTGAAAACACTTTCTGAATATGAATTATTTATAATAATAACAATAGTTCTAGTAGCGGGAGCAATAGTAAGTGACGAATTTAACAAAGGAACAATAAAATTACTTTTAGTAAGACCATATAAAAGAAGTAAGATTTTACTAGCAAAATTCATTACAGTGCTAATAACATTATTAGCTACAATAATTGTAGTATGCATATTACAATTTATTATAAGTGGAATATTTTTTGGATTTAACTCATTAAACATACCAGTGGCTGAATACAACTTTAATTCGGGAAAGATTATAGAAATGAGCATATTCAAAAAAATGTTAATACAAATAGCAGGAAAATTACCTATATATATATTGTTAGGAACCCTAGCATTCTCACTTAGTACATTATTTAATAATACTGCAGTTGCAATATCTGTAACATTATTAGGATATATGAGCTCAGATATAATTAATCAGTTTGCGCATTATTTTAAGATAAAGTGGTTGAAATTTTTTGTAACTCCAAATTGGGATTTTACACAATTTTATTTTGGAAAACTTCCAAATATGGAAGGAATAACATTACTATTTTCAGCTGCAATATGCCTAGTATATTTTATAATAATGTTAACATATTCATTTTTAGTATTTAAGCATAGAAACATAAAAAATGTGTAGTAAAATAATAGGAAAAACTTAACTAATATTGAAAAATTGAAATTGCAAAAAAGCGAAGTTGAATCTGTTTGTTGGCTATCTACAAATGAAATTAGAAAATTAGACAAAGAAGGAAAATTTTTCAGAAATAATATTGATGAATTTGATAGACTTCTTGATTGGCTAGAAAATAAAAAATAGACTGGAATAGTTAAATATATGGTGCTATATCCAAGCATTATATAATAATTGATGGAATAATAGCGATAGGAGAAAAATATAGTTTTAAAGAAAGCATTTTAAAATGCTTTCTTTATTTTTCCACAAGCAATTTTGGTACCAGAGTTACCACTGGGCTGAGTAGTAAAGTCATCAGGCATATCATGAATAATTACAACTTTTCCTATAATATCTTTTACTTTAAATTTATTAAGAAGAACACGCATATAACTATACCCATTATTTTCAATTAATGGAGGTAAATCTCCAACATGATATGGATGAGGACAATTTAGAGGATTATAATGGAATTTTGCATTTGCAAATTCATCTTCTGAGTTTCCAGTGCAAGAAGTCCCGTTCATGTATATGAAGCCCAAAAAATCTTCCTTTACAATTATCTTTAGATTGTGGTAGGCCACTAATTTTTGCAGTTAATACTACACCATCAATTACTTCATTAAAAGTAATAGTTCCCTTAATCTTCGGAAATTTCATTCCGCCTTTTATATTTGCTTTAGCAGTATTAAAAAACATATTTGTTTCACCTCTATGTAAGTATATGCAATATGTTTGTTAAAAGAGATAAGAAGATGTGAACTATGAATATATTAGAGAAGAGTTTTGGTAAAATGTAGAAAAAAACAATAAAACTATGATAGAATATTAATTGTAAAATATAAAAATAAAAATTGGAGATTTGGAATGAGTAATATAGAAAAATATTATGAAAATACAGCAAATGCAAATCCTAATTATACTGTTAAAAAATTTATTGAATTAAATGTAAAACCTGGAAATGCAATCGAACTAGGATGTGGAGTAGGAAGAGATACTATATATTTAATAAAAAATGGTTGGAATGTATTAGCAATTGATAGAGAAGATGTTAGCAGCAGAATTCAATCAAAATTAAATAAAGAAGAAGTAAAAAAATTTAAATTTTCACAACAGAAATTTGAAAATATTAAATTAGAAAAAAATAATTTGGTAGTTGCCAATTTTAGTATTCCATTTTGTAATAAAAACAATTTTAAAGAATTATGGAATAAGATAAATAATAGTATCTTAAAGGATGGATATTTTGTTGGTAATTTTTTCGGTAATAATGATGAATGGAAAAGTACAAAAGAAGAAATGACATTTATGACAAAAAAACAAGTATTAGAATTATTTGAAAATTTTGAAATTATAGAAATCAAAGAAGTTGAAAAAGATAACCTTACTGGATTAGGTAAAATGAAACATTGGCACATATTTAATGTAATAGCAAAAAAACTATAGAATAGGATAAGCACAATATTAATGTATGTGTAATAAAGAATATTATTATAAGAAAAATTTAAGAAATTGAAAACAATAATAAATTATGTTATAATATTATTGTAGTATTTCAATTCGTCCATTCGCGTGATACTACCGAAGAAATTATAATAAAGAATGCCTAAGAATCTTTCTTTATGAATGGCAAAATTTAACCATAGCAAAATTATGGTTGTTTTTGCTTTGTTCATAGAAGGGAGGTTCTTTTTGTATATACAACCAAATACCAAAATGAAGGAGAGAATAAAAATGCAAGAAAGTGAATTAAAATATTATGAAGAAATAGGAAACTGGGATTTTAGTAAGATAAAATGTAAAAGCGAAAATGTCACTACTTGGGATTTCTATCAAAAAATAAAGGAGAACACAAATGAAAAATCATTATGCTTAGATTTAGGAACTGGTGGAGGAGAAAATGTATTAAATAATTATCCAGATGTTGGAATGATAATTGCTACAGATTTTTCAGAAGAAATGATAAAAACTGCTAAAAATAATATTAAGTATTATACAAACAAAAAAATAAAATTTACTAAAATGAATAATCTAGAAATGAGTTTTCCAAAAGAAACTTTTGATCTGATTTCAGCAAGGCACACAATAATAGATGCAAAACAAATTCATAATTGTTTAGTATCAAGTGGAATTGTAATTATAGAAGGAATAGATAAAGAAGATTGCTGGGAGATAAAAGAGTTATTTGGAAGAGGACAAAGTTATAATGATGAAATATCTATATCAGAAAAAGATTATTTAGATTTAAAAGAAGCGGGATTTAAAGATATTGAAAAAGTGAAAATATTACAAAATGAATATTATGAAACGGAAAATGATTTAATGGCACTTCTTTTAAAGACCCCAATATTAGATGATTTTTCAGAAATAGAAGAGAAAGAATTTAAACACAGATCAATAATTGAAAGAGAAGTATTTGATGAATATGTAAAAAAATATAAAACAGAAAGAGGCATATTATTAAAAAGAGTTTTATACGGAATTGTGGCAAAAAAATAATGTGTTTATTTTCAAAGTGCAAATTTTGCACTTTAAGATTGATTGTTAAAAAATATCACAACACATTATATATCTTATTTGGAAATGAAAAAGTAAAAAACGAATAATCGCTTTCTTTTTTGGAAATAATATGATATAATATTAATATAAGAAAAAGGAGTGATTTTATTATGTTAGGAGAAAGAATAAAAGCATATAGAGAAAGTAAAAAAATGACTCAAAAAGATATTGCAGAAATCCTTGAAGTAGAGCCAGGAACAATATCAAAATATGAATCTGGAATGATAGAGCCGAACATAGAATCAATAAAGAGATTAGCAGAAACATTTGGAATAACGATTGATGAGTTATTAAAAAATGAAGATGAGAAATTTGATATTTCCCAAATAGATATTTTAGAATGCTTAAAAGAGCAAAAAGAAATTGGACTAAAAGGAAACTTATATCATAATACACAAGTTATATTCGCCTACAACACAAATCATATTGAAGGAAGTAAATTAACTGAAGATCAAACAAGATATATTTTCGAAACTAATACTATTTTGTTTGAGGGTCAAACAGTAGCAAGTGTAGATGATATATTAGAAACAACAAATCATTTTAAATTAGTTGATTATATGTTAGATATAGCTGAAGAAAAACTAACAGAAGAAATGATAAAAGAATTCCATAAAATTTTAAAAGAAGGAACATCAGATAGCAGAAAAGAATGGTTTAATGTTGGAGAATATAAAAAATTAGCTAATGAAGCTGGAAATATGCAAACTTCTCTTCCTAAAAATGTAGCCAAAGATATGGCTAAATTAATGGAATGGTATAATTCTTTAGAAAAAATAACTATAAAAGAAATAATAGAATTTCATTTTAGATTTGAAAGAATACATCCATTCCAAGATGGTAATGGAAGAGTAGGAAGAATAATTGCTTTTAAAGAATGTTTAAAAAATAATATAGTACCATTTATTATTTTAGATAAAGATAAATTATTCTATTATAGAGGATTAAAGGAATATAAAAATGAAAAAGGATTTTTAATAGACACTTGTTTAAATGCACAAGACCAATATATAAATATGATAGAGTATTATTTGAAATAAAAGTCATAAGGAAGTAAACCTCAAAAATTTACTTTCTTATTTTTGTACTATCAATCCATTCCTCAAATTGTTTTCCTGTAATTTCACCTTTTTCATATTTATCCTTAATTATAGCTCCTTCTTTTTTGTAATATTCATACATTTCTGGAGCTTTAGATTTAGAACCAGGTTTAATTTTTGAAACATTTCCAGAAAGTGTTTGATATCTGGTTCTCCATTTCTTTAAAAGTCTATCATTTTCTAAATTTTCATTATAAGCTTTTTGAGCACCAATTTCTTTACAAGTTTTTTTACCACTAAATACAGAATCACAATATTTGGTATCGTGAGCAGTAGTAGGGATAAAGTATTTTTTACAATTCTCACATTGTTGTATAATTATATCTTTTTTCATATAGGCAAATTCTCTAAATGTTATAAATAAAATGTCGTAAAAGTATTTAGAAGAAAAGCTATATGGAATATTTTCTATAATGAAGTTTCTATTTTTATCTATAAAGAATGTTCTTAAATTAAAGTTAATATTTAAAAATAAAGTAGTTGTTGCAATATTTGAAAGTGAAGTATGATAGGTTTCTGTTTTGCTAGATTCTTTTATCATAGCTTTCTTTAACTTATTTTTTTTACTTTTAGAAGTTATTTCTTTAGCAAGAAAATCAAAATAGTTAAAGTTAGCAACAGCTGTATATAACTTTTGATAATAGATTAAATTATCTTTATATTTTGTATATATTTCATCAAAGTAATAATCTATTTCTTCTTCAGATAGAATAATGTCATAAGAAACTTTAGTTATATCTGTAGGATATATATCATCACCATGTATTTTACTTTCTAAATGAATTTTATTATTAGCTAAAGTCAATAAATTAACATATAAGTATTCAAATATAAAGTCTTTACAGGTTTCCTTTTTCTTAAAATCTGTATTTAAGAAAGCTAAAAGGAATGTACCTAGATTTTCAGGACTAGGCTTTTTCTTTTCAAAAATATAGTATGGTTTAGTTTGACATTCAGCAAGTTCACCTTTATATTCTTTCTTTTTATATTTTATAAAATATTCTTGAAAACCTTTTAAATCAAAAGCAATTTCTAATTCTTTCATAAACTACTTCTATATACAATTTAAAATACAGATAATAATTGTATAGTTATTATATAGAGATTTGTGTGTAAAGTCAATAAATTGTATAAATGTGTGTTTTAAAATAAAAAGTGTGATATAATGTAAGCAATAAATAGTAATTTGAAAGCAAGATGAAATAGATGTATCATCCAAGATTAAAAGGTAAGCACTATGATATGGGAAAACATTATGGTGATTTATTGTATAAAACAGGTGAAGATTTATCATCAGTAATTAAATTATCTGATAAACAAAAATCCTTTGGGCAAAGATGTTTACCTATATATGAAAAATATATGAGTGAAATAATGATGGAAGTACGAGGATTAGCTGAAGGCTTACATCAAAAATATGAGGATTTAGCTTGTTGGTTATTTAATATATATTGTAATGAAGAAGAACATGGCTGTACAGTTTTTGCAGTTAAAAGTAAAGATAAAGTATATTTAGCAAGAAATATGGATATGTTTCCAGAATATAAAAAAACAAGTGAAAGTGTTTTATATAGAGTGGAAGGGAAAAATACATTTCTAGCACATTCAACTGCAATGATTTCATTAGAAGATGGAATAAATGAACATGGATTAAGCATTGCTTTAACATTTCTTCTATCAAAGAAGATAAAACCAGGTATTAATGGAGGCTTTATTGTAAGAAAAGTATTAGAAGAATGTAAAACAACAGATGAAGCAATAGAGTTAATTAAAACAATTCCTATTTCATCATCTCATAATCTAGTAATTGCAGATAAAAATGGAAAAATGGCAGTTATTGAGTGTACAAGCGAAGATATAAATGTTAGATATAGCGATGATTATGTAATAGCTACAAATCATTTTATATCAAATAATATGATTAAATATAATAACAAAGAAGATAATTGGTATTATACAAATGACAGATATAATACAATAGATAATTATTTGAAAAATAATGCTACTATTGATTTTGATAAATGCAAGGAACTTATTTCAGGAAAATATGGATTTATATGTCAATTTGAAAAGAAACTTCATTTTGATACAATATGGTCTGCTGTATATGATTTGAATACGTTATATAATGAAATCTGTGAAGGTAATCTTAATAAATCTAAATATAAATTTGATAATAGATTAGAATGGGGATTAAAACAAAATAATAAATAGTAAGTTGTAGGGTAGATTATAAGTAAAATTAAAAAAGACTATGAAAATGTAATTTGAGGTGAATATTTTGATTAGTGAAAGAGATTTTAATTATTTATATGATAATATACATGTATTATATTTTGGAATTTGGTTGGATAAAACAAAAGTAAGATTAAATTTGACAAGAGATAATTTTGCCCAAATTGATAAAGAAAGTTATACAAAAGTACCAGCACATAAGGAAATTTTAGAAAACTGGGATGATTGGAAGAAACAAAAAGAAACATTAAAATTTAACGAATTTTATACTAGAATATGTCCGCCAGGACTTAAATTTGAAAAAGAAGGTAATAAACTAATATTATCAGATGAATACTGCAAAAGGTATCAAGATATGTGTTTACAAAACTATGATTTAAATATGAAGTTTATTAGTAAATTAGACAAGAATGAGTTTAATAAAGCTATCGATAAAGCTGTAAAAAAATATAATATGATAGAAATAAAAAATTTAAATGAATGTCAAAAACAAACAGGACTTTATATGACTGTGCTAGATAACTTTAAACAAGTATATATAGGACAAACTACAAGGGATTTAAAAGAAAGAATTTTAAGGCATTGGAAAGTAAAACCTAAATTTGATAGAATATTATTTGGAGGAGTAAACCAATCTGTTATTTCATATGATTCTTATGGTGTATTAGATACTACTAGAATATTTATAATTTATGAAACAGATAAAAACAAAATTGATAAAATTGAAGAGAGGTTAGTAAAAGAGATACCAACGGAATATCAAGCGAATAGAATTGGAGGTGGCATTCATTTAGACTCATTAAAAGATTTATTAGATGCTGTTGATACAATGAATTTAAGAAATTTAGCAAATTAAAACTATACAAAAGAATAAAAAATTACAATTTATAGATTAGTTCAAATGAGCTAATCTTTTTTTATACCATACAACTTTTTAAAAGTACATTAAAATTCTAATTGTAGGGTGGTTAATTCTTAAATATACAATTAAAATTATAATTAGTAATTGTAATTCAAACAATTACTAGAAAGGTAGGTGAGTATATGGAACTTGAAAAAGTAACAAGAACAACTCTAACAATGAAAGATACAGCAGAGTATTTAGGAGTATCATACTGGTTAGTTACACAGCTAGTAAAGAGAAAGAAAATACCATGCTCACGAGTTGGAGGAAAAGTATTATTTAGAAAAGAAGCACTAGATAATTACTTACAAAAACAAGAAGAAGCTTCTATAAATTCTTAAGTTAGGAGGAATTAAAATGGTTTACAAAGCTATTTCAAAAATAAATAAAAAGTGTGGGAGAGTTAGAAATAGCAAAAAGCCATAAAAGGGATAACAATAATTTAAGATTGTTATCCCTTTAAAAATATAAGGTATGAATAGATTTTTTAAACTATATAAATTTTTGTTTGAAGATGATAAATATAAAGATATAGGACTAAATTCAAAAGTAGCATATTGTGTTTATAGAGATTTAATACAACAGAATAAAAATGTAAAGAAAGATAAAGAGGGAAAAGTATATATAGAAAATCCAAGAAAGTATTTAATGAGTACTTTAAATGTATCTATAAATACAGTTACTAAAATTCATAAAGAATTAAACAGAGTAGGACTAATAAAAGATGTTTGGGATGATGTAGGAAAGCCTAATATAGTGTATATCAATTATTATGAAACTCCTAAGCCACAAGTAATTCACAAAACTTATGAAGCGGTAAAAGTAGAAGAAAAGAAAGAAGAAATAAAACCAGGTGAAGTTAAAAAAGAACCAATAATAGTAACAGAAATAAAAGAAGAACTAGTAAGCAAAATATTAAAAAATATAAAGTTATATTTATATAAAGCAAAGGAAGAAGAATTAATAAAAATAGCAATAAGGATATTAGTAAAAAAGAGAAGAGAAGAAGATAGATTAGAATTATTGAAAAAGATAACTACATATGAAGTATCTTATGCATTGGAAAGATGTAAAGATAGTGTAAGAAATGAGGAACTTGTTATAAATAAACTAATTAAATACATTGAAACAAAGATAGAAGATTCTAATTACTGGAACTAGCATAAGAGTAGAGCTTCACAAAAATTGTGAACAGGATAATAGAATAAAAAACACTATGGCTGACATTTGTCAGCCGTTTTTACTATGTGTCATCACCGTTGAAAGCTCTGCTTTCAAGCTGTTGAGGGATGCCTGGCTGACATCTATTCTTGCTCTACGAGAGTTAAGTATTAAACTTGTGCAAAATTTGTCGAAAAACGCGATGAAAAAACGTTGATAGTAAACAAAAGTTTGTATAATATATATTATATTACATAAATATTACAAAAAAGAAATATTTTTGTAATTAAAAGAAGTAAAAAATATGATATAATATCAAAAAAATAGATAAAATGGAGGTTTTATATGCCTAGAAATGATAAAACTTTTTTGTCTCTACATAAACATTTATTGAACTTAGAATATTCTAAAGAATGGAAGGAATATTCGGATAATAAATATATTAACGAGATTTTAAATCATGCATCAAAAAAAGAAAATGGTAAAGAGGGATTGCCTGACTACATATATGTGAATGAGAATAAGCAGATATTAATAATGATAGAATTAAAAACTAATATTTCTCAACATGAAAAAGAAGCTATTCCACAGATAAATCATTATATAAATTGCTTTAAAAAGGGAAAGCTAAATGAATTTGGTATATATGATCAAAAGGTTGATGATGCTATAGAATATTTAAAGACATGGAATATATTGGGGATAGCTGTTTCGGGAGATGTACTTACGGAATATGCTTATCTGATCGATACTTTTTATTTAAAGATTGATGGAGAAGTTGTTAACTTAAATATAAAAGAAATTCATAATGAAGAAGATTATTGTGCCCTTTTCCAAAATATAGATTTAGAAGAAATATCAACAAGAATAACAAAGTCATCTAGTTGGATAAATAATTTGTTATATGATGTAAAAGAAGATAAAAGACCTACTTTATTAAGTATTTTATTAATATCATTATATCCTAATTCTAAAAAAATTAAAAATTATTTTATTGATGACTTCATAAAGTATACGCCCAAAGAAATAATGGATAATATTAGTATAACGATTCCGAGAATATTAGGACCAGAAGGAGAAAACATTCCTAAAGAAAAAATAGATATGATAATGAGAGAATTTAAGACTTTTGAAAATGAAAAAGTCTTAAATGAAACAGAGACAATAAAAACAATATTAACAGAATTAAAATATAATGTAATACCACTATTTCAAACAAAACATAATTATGATATAATAGGAAAGTTTTATCAAGAATTTTTAAGGTATGCAGGTATTGTAGATGTACAATCAGGAATTGTATTAACGCCGGAACATGTAACAGAATTATTCACTAACTTAATAGATTTAAAAAAGAATGATGTGATATTAGATTCATGCTGTGGCACGGGATCATTTTTGATTGCTGCAATGAATAAATTATTAGAGCTACAAAACACGGAAAAAGAGAGAGAACATGTTAAACAAAAACAATTAATAGGAAATGAATTAAAATCGCATATGTATATATTAGCAATCTCTAATATGCTTTTTAGAGGCGATGGAAAATCAAATATATTTAATTATGATTTTTTTTCAAAAGACTTTGATAATGCATTAGAAGAAAAAATTAAGGAAACAGGAAGACCAACCATAGGTTTCATAAATCCACCATATTCAGGATCTTTTACTCAATATGAAGAACTAAATGAGTTTAAATCTAAGGATAGTTCGAAAAACAAAAGTAAAAATAAAAAACCATGGATGAAAGAAATTAGTTTTTTAGAGAAAATGTGCAGAATATGTTCTAGATATGTAGTAATGATTGCACCTCCACAAACTTTTATGGGAGAAACAGAAATTAGAAATAGGATATTAGAAAATAATACATTAAAGGCTGTTATAACTATGCCGAAAGATTTATTTCAACCTAATGCATCAACAGGAAGTGCTGTAATAGTAATTGAAACTAATAAAAAACACGATTATAATCATGAAGTAGTATTTTATAATTTGATAAGTGATGGTTTTGAACTAGCCAAAAAAAAGGGAAGAAGAGATATTTATGACAAATGGAACGTGATTAAAAAAAATCTATTAAAAGATATAGATGCTCCATATTATAATAATCCAAAAAATATTAACTGTATAAATCATTGTTATAATACTATAAAAAAAGATGATGAATGGTTGATACAGGCTTTTTCAAAAGTAGATTTTTCAAAATTAACATTAGAAGATTTTGAAAAATCAATTAAAGAATATGTAATATTTAAAAACAAATTAGCATTAGATATTATTGATAAAAATATTGATGAGGCAGAATTATTAACTCTATTTTATAATATTAGTAATGATAGTATAATAAAACAAAAGTTAGAATATGAAAAACAAAAATTTAAACTATTCCCAGTTAAGTCATTATTTGAAATTAGAGGGGTAAAAAAGAAGATTACTCAAGCTGAAACAGTGATGGGAGATTACTTATATGTTACAACCTCAAATAAGAATAATGGAGTTAGTGGGTTTCATAATGAATATTGTGAAGAAGAAAATACTTTTACTGTAGATAGTGCAACAGATGGAAAATGTTTTTTTCATCAACATAAATTCATCGGTTCAGATCATGTTGAAATTTTAAAACCATATGAGTTTGCCAAAAAAGACAAAAAAGACTTACTTGATAAACAAGGACAGAAAATAAAAGTTAAAGAGAATATAAATATTTATACAGCAATTTATTTGCAAACGTTGTTAAACTTTTATTTAGATAAATATGAGTATAGCAGAAAAAGGGCACAAATAAGAATAAAAAAAGAAGAAATATTACTACCAATTAACGATAATGAAAACATAGATTGGGTATCTATGGAGAATTATATAAAATCATTACCATATAGTAAAGGATTATAAAAAATAATGTTTGAACAGAAAAAGCAGAAATTAATTTTTCTGCTTTTTATATTATATTTCGACAAATTTTGCAATAATGTAATGTTAAACTAAAAAGGGGCGATTATAAATGAAAGAAAATGATGAATTAATACAATTTAGTATATATAAGATAAATGAAGAAAAAGCTAAAGAGCTATTAGAGGTTAATCAAGAAAAGAATATAGAAGAATTAAAAAATAATATAATCGAATATTTAAAAAATTGTATAAGGAAGGGTAATGACAACGTATTAATTTCAGATTATGATGAATTTAGTTTAATGCTTATTAAAAGTAAAAGGAATCCTATATGGAAACACATAGTTGAAAAAATGATAAATGATGGTAAGATTATTGAAGATATAAATAATAAGAATATATTAAACGAAAGCACATCGTATATTTTATTTACCATTGTTGAAGGAAAAATATATGCAATGACAGGAGGACGAGGAGCAAATTACATAAATAAATTTATTGAAAAAAATTATGGTTTGTATTTAATTCCTAAAATTGTAGATAAAAATAATCCTATTATAAAAAAAGTAGTTGAAAATAATATAACAGGAAATAATTTATCTACAGAAAGAATAACTAAAAATGCTACTAGTGTATCTATGGAAGACAGATTAGGAAGTATTTATAGAGAGTTAAGTATTCAAGTGTCAAAAGATATTGCGGAAAAACTAGGTGTTGATGGCATAGAAAATAATAGACAGATTATAGTTTCTAGTGGAGATTCAGTTGTAATAAGAAAGAGTATATCATTAGATGAATTGAAAACTATTTTATTGACATTGTCTAAATTAGAGAGTAAAGAAGATAATTTTATATTAAATTATTTTATTCCAGTAAGAAAAAAGGGAATAAAAAGTTCTTATTTAAAAGAAATTATGATAAATAAAATTCAAAATGAAGATTATTATGATTTTCAAATTTTAAGTGATGATATTAATGAATATTATTTCTCATCTTACAAATACATAATTAGAGAAAATGGAAAAGAGATTTTTGAAAAAAATGAACCAATATTGCTAAAAGATATAGTTGAAATTTTAAGAGATGATAAAGGAAGATTATATAAAAATAGAATAGAACAAATGATAAATAGTTTTGAATTAGAAACTCAAAATGAAAATGGTGAAATAATAATATATCCAGAAAAAATTATAAATGTTCTTAGAGGGAGTATTGAAGATGAAAAAAATTGTTTTTATTTATTAAATGGATCTTGGTATGTTTTTGAAGAGCATTTTTTTGAAATGCTAGATAATAAATATAAAAATTTATACGACAATATTGAGTCAACAGCTAAGAAAATTACAAAAAAGTTTGATTTAATAAAAGATGTATGTAATGAAGAAGAATATAATGGAAAATTTGAAGATGATAAACGTGTTATTAAAGTACATACTCACCAAATAAAATCTATAGAGTTAGCAGATTTAATTTTTTCAGATAATGATTATACATATCTAATGTGTAATAAAGGGAATTTTAGTGGGGCAAATGTAAGAGATTTAGAAAATCAAATATATACTGCTTCTAAAATGCTTGAAATGATAATAATGAATGATAAATCATATTTAGAAGACTATTACAATGGTCTAGATAATAATGAAAAGTCTAAGCTGAAATTAGAAGATTTTAAAGAGATGTTTAATAGACCAATAGTTTTTATAGCAGGATTTTTAACAGGATATAATAGAGATACTAAGTCACCATATGCTAAATATTTATTAAATGATTTAAATAAGAATCTAGAAATAGCTGGGTTTAAATTACTTATAACTAATTATAAAGGAGCAAATTAATAATATGAAGGAAGTATTAAGTATATTTTTTGAAAAGTTAATGAATGGAAAAAATGGATTTAAAATAATTGCATGGATATTTGTTTTTTTAATAATAATAGCAATTGTAATTTATCCAATAATAGATGCTAATTTTTTATATTACAATAGAGCTAATAAAAGAATAGATATAATACAAAAGGTTATTGGTATAAAAGAGGAGGATATAAAAAGGGATAAGAGGATAGAGGAAGAGTATAATAGTATATTGAATGATATGAATAAACAAAACCAAAACTATATAAATAATGTATTTGTAACAGAAACTAGCACTGCCAAAAATATAGCTAAATTTATATCGGGAGCATGGTTGTTTGCTTTGGTTGGATTAATAATGCCATTTTCTAAAGATAAAAAGAGTGGGAAAAGATTTTCAGCAAATAATATTGGAGGAGCTATACTTTGTTTCATAATAGCTGGAGTTATAGGATATATTTGTATGAAAATACCTAGTATAATTAACGTTGGAATTAATATAGTATTATACCAAATAATAGTAATATTCTTAGCATATACAATATCAACAAGTGGAAAAAAAGCCCAGTAGGGCTTTTTTTGTCTTACACAATCTTCATAATTTCACTTCTTACAAACTCTTCCACCATATTTTCAATCATCTGATTATACTTAGCCATAACAATAAATTCATGTGTTTTAGGTTCTAGGTAAGTATGGGGCTCATTTTCCTTGCCATCCAAGACTCATTATTACTAAATTTAATCAATCACCAAAACCTGCTCTGTAATATTTTTCATTGTAATAACTACAAAAATCTATAAAGTCATCATATATTTTTGCAAGTACAATTTTTGCGTATTCTCTATTTTTATAAGGCAAGTTCTTAATTAGTTTTTTCTCAAATTCGTCAAATCTTAAAGGATGTTTTTTATCCTCCTTTGTTAAAGTAGATAATTCCTCATCTCTAAATATAATCCATTGTTTTAATAAATCATTCATTTCTTTTTTTGATAATTTAAATTCCATATTTTTTACCTCCATAATTTTCTAAATATTTCCAATAATTCTTGGGGAAAAGATGGGGAAAAAACATTCAAAAAAGTTCAAAAAAATACACAAATGTTCGAAAAACTATTTCCTAAGTTTTCCTTGATAAATCAACGAAAACCATTGAAATCACTAAAGTTCATAAACCTGTCGGCTAGCCCTCATAACCCGAAGGTATATTATTTCAAATATTTATCATAAACCACCTTGTACGAGCATATAGTTTATAAACTAGAAAGCGAAGGAAGAGGTGTTTGTTTTGGAAAGGACATTATCAGACGAAGAAAAAATAAGAAAAGCAATAGAAATTTCTCAAAGAAGAAATAATAATAGAAGAGCAAGTTATCAGGAAGTAAGCATACCAAGCAGTAATTCCAAAAAAGAATATAAATTATTTAAAAGAATGATTATGCAAGTTATGATTTGTGCATTGATTTATTTAATTTTTTATTTAATAACAACCACCAATTATGTGTTTTCAGAAGATGTAATTAATAAAACAAATTCAATATTAAATTATGATATTGAATTTTATAATATATATAAACAAGGAATAAATAAGATCAAAGGTTTTGTAAGCGAATTTAATTCAAAAAACGGAGGGAATGTTGAAGCAAACGAAATAAAAAGTGAAGATAATAATGAAATTAAGGAAAGTGAGAATACAGAAACTAAAAATAATGAGACTCTAGTTAGTAGCATTTCACAAATGGAGAAAGACGCAGAAGATGTAAAAAAGATTTGTGATTTTCAAAAACCATTAAGTGGAAAAATAACATCAGAATTTGGAGAACGAGAAGTGATTTCTAGTGTTATGACAGCAGACCATAAGGGAATTGATATTGCAGCAAATTTCGGAACGGATATTCAAGCTGCTATTTCAGGACAAGTTGTTGAAGCGGATAGCAATAGTGAATATGGTAAATTTATAAAAATAAAAAATGAAGATGTTTTAACAGTGTATGCACATTGTAGTAAATTAAAAGTAAAAAAAGGAGATAGTATAGAAAAAGGAGATGTAATAGCAGAGGTTGGATCCACAGGAAAATCAACAGGACCACACCTACATTTTGAAATTAGGTTGTCTGATAGATATATTAATCCAAGATTAGTAATACAATTTTAATAGGGTGATAGTTTAATGAATATAAAAGTAAATTTAAATATATTCTTTTTTTTAGTCTTATTTTTTATAACGAATCAAATAGAATTGTATGCTTTAATAATGTTATTTGCACTAATTCATGAAATAGGACATTTACTGTGTGGGGTTTTATTAGGATTTGAAGTGGAAAATTTTAGAATTATGCCATTGGGCTTTTCGATTGAGTTTAAAATAGATATAAATGATTATAATAAAAAGATACTAAAATCAAATAAAGTAATAGTTAAAAAATTATTAATAAATATTGCAGGACCTCTTGTAAATATTATTATAATTTTATTAAGTCTATTAATGAATTGGGAAGACAATATTTTATACTCTAATTTACTTATTTTAGTATTTAATCTAATTCCTATATATCCATTAGATGGAGGCAGGATTATAAAAAATTTGTTAAAGATATGCATAGGCAATAAAAAAGCATATTTTTACCAAAATAAAGTTTCAAACTTTTTTACTGTTATAATTACAGTTATTTCTAGTATAGCAATTTATTATTATAAAAACATTGCAATATTAATTGCGCTAGTGTTTATTTGGGCTTTAGTAATTAAAGAAAATAAGAGGTATAATTTATATTGTAGGGTTAATAAAATAATTGACAAACAAGCTTTTTATATATAAAATATAAAAAGAAAAGGAGAAAAATAAAATGAAAAACGAAAGAGGAATCACGCTTACTGCTCTAATAATTATTATAATTTTACTTCTTATTATTACAACAACAACTATATATACATCTACCAATAAATACAAAATAAACAATGTAAAAAAGATGTATAACGATATAGAATTATTAAACGACAAAGTGGCAAGTTATTATTTAAAATATGGTGGACTACCAATAAAAAAAGATGCCCAGAATAAAGATATAATTTATAAGTCTGCAGATTTGGACTTTGATAAAAATGTAAATGATGATGATAAATATTATATTATAGATGTAGAAGCAATTGGAAATATTACATTGAACTTTGGTAAAGCTGGAGGAGAAGATCCTGGCTCATCAGACGATGTTTATATAATTAATAAAAAAACACAAACTATATATTATTTAAAAGGTGTAGAATATAAAAATGGAGAAATATTCCATAGTAAAAAAGTAAATACAGAAGTATCAGAAGACAAAATACCACCTTCAAAGCCAAGTATTAATATTGTTTCCGGGGAAAAGGATGAAACAAAAACAGAAGATGCAAACAATATATATTATAAAGGTAGCTTGATTATTGAAGTTGTTCCAGGAAAGGATAATTGGTCAGGCGTAAGTAAAACAACTTATTCAATAAACAACGAAGGAGAAACGGATATTGAAGCATTAATAAATAGTCAATGTAAATTTACAGAAGTTGGAAAGTATGAGCTTGTAGTAAAAACTTACGATAATTCATCAAATGTATCTCAAATTGCAATAACAATAAATATTACTTAAAAGCTAGAACAAAGAAATTTTATGCTGCACTTTGTTATCGCTAAATAAAAAATGTTCACTATTGTGAACATTTTTTATTTAGATAAATCAGATAATTTATCTACTAATTTATTATATTCATTTGATAAAGATTTGGCATTAAAAACTATAGTATCATTTTCTAAGTTCCAACTTCTTTTGTTTTTTGCTAATAAGTTAATAGCATCTTCTTCTGTGCTTAATATTGAATTTAATTTTTCTAAATTCTTTGAATAGTTGTTTTTTTCATTTTCAAGAGCAGAAGATTTATCTTCAAAAACATAGTCTTTAAAAAGATTAATATAATAATCATCTAAATTTTTATCGTTTATGTAAGTCATAGTTTTTTCTTCTGTAAAATATGTATCTAAATCAGAAGTGATTTTAGCTAAGTTATTTTTTGTATCTGATAATAATTGTTTAGATTTAGTAAAATCTGGTCCATCGTTTTTTATATTTTCGGCAGACAATACTGTATAAGCATCTTCATTTGTGCAAACTTTTTCTAATTCTTCAATAGATTTCATTATATCAGATATATAAGTTTTTATAGATGATTCTAAAACTTCATAATCACCAGAAGTAACTCTTTGGTCTAATTTTTTATTAACCTCAGTATAATCTATATTATCAGCTTCAATTAAATTATATAAAGAATCTAATTCGCTTATTAAAGTTTTCTCTTGGTTTAAATCTTTAATAACAAAAAAAGCAATGCAAGCAGCTAAAATAAGTACAATAACGATTATAGCTATAGCAATTTTAGTTCCTTTCTTCATAAAAATCCTCCTTTCAAATTAACATAGAAATTATATCATAAAAAATTTAAAAAACATATTATTTATAAAAAATATTACAATTTATAAATCTTGAAGTATAATTTTTATATGATATAATATATAAAAAATTAAAGAAATGGAGATAAAAATGTCAAATATAGTAGATTATTTAAAATGGAGAGGGGACTTAACCTTTGATAAAGATCCAATTAATGAAATAGATAATTTAATTTTTTCAAGAATATCATATTTACCATTCGAGAAAATACAATTTCAAGATAAAAGCAAATTTATAGAATTTGCCGATCAATTTAAAACATTAGCAAATGAAGATTTCTATCAAATTGATGATTTAGATTTAATTGCCGAACTTGCTAAATCTGCAAGATTTAAAAATTTAATTTTTTCAGATTATTTTGAAAAATTGGATTTAGTAGAAGAAAAACAATTTGCAGCAATAACTGTAACCTTACCAGATAATGAAATTTATATCTCATATAGGGGGACAGATGCCTCAATAATTGGCTGGAAAGAAGATTTTAATATGAGCTTTATGACAAATGTTCCATCACAATTAGAAGGCGTAAATTATTTAGAAAAAATAGCAAAGAAATATCCAAGGAAAAAAATAAGAATAGGTGGACACTCTAAAGGTGGTAATGTAGCAGTTTATGCAGGAATATTTTGTAACCACAAAATAAAAAATAGAATAATAGAAATAACAAATGCAGATGGTCCTGGATTTGATGCATCAATTATAAACACTAAAGAATATAATGAAATACTAAATAAAATTCATACATATATACCACAATCTTCTGTTATAGGAAGATTACTAGAACATGAAGAAAAATACGAAATTATAAAAAGTACACAAAAAGGTATTATGCAACATGATATATATTCTTGGCAGTTAGAAGGAAAGAAAATTATTAATATATCTAAAGTAACAAATGGTAGCGAGATGGTAAATGGACTTACTAGAACATGGTTAAAGAATACAACTCCAAAGCAAAGAGAGAATTTTATTAATATGGCTTATGAAATTATTGCAAAAACTAATGTTACAACTGTACACGAATTATCATCAGCATTGCTAAAAAATATTGGTACAGTTGTAAGTACATATAGAAACATTGATGAATCAGAAAGAAAAGAATTAGCCCAAGTATTTAAAACTTTAGTAAAAACATCATTTAATACAATAAAAGAAGAAATACCAAGTTTTTTAGATAATAAATAAAAGAAAAGGCGGATAGTTACATCCGCCTTTTCAATAGTAAGAAATTTCTAATTTTCTACTATTTTAAAATAGCTAAACACATGTTATTTGAGTTTTATAAAAATTTCTTTAGGTCATCAATATTTTTTTCTTGTAATCTAACAAAATCAGATAACAAGTTTTCTATCTCTGGTGTTGTAAAATTAGATTCATTTAACAATTTAGTTCCTTTTATTACTCCCATGTCATTACCTTGAATTAGTAATTCTGAAAGTTTAGAATTACTTTTATCATTTAAAGTATTCATTTGAATACCAGTCCAAGCCATAACCTTTTGCATTGTAGGAACATCTTGTATATTTTTATTTTCTTGTACCAATAATTCTTGAGTTCTATCAAAAATGTTTTGGTATTCATCATGTTGATTATTCAAAAGTTTTTTAAATTTTTCATCTTGTACTTTTTTAGTAACCATTGTAAGTGAATCCATTCCCATTTTTGCATCTTTATTAATTTCTTTTAAAATTTCAATTTCTTGCATAACTACCTCCTAATAATAATTATTATTGAAAAAAATGGTTAAATTATACATAAAAAATAGTAAAAAATTACAATATATTAATGAGAAATATTGACTTTTTTTAAATATGGGTGTACAATATTAGCAGTCTAACATGTAGAGTGCTAAAAGAGAAGATTCATTTAAAATTACTAAAACTAGAAAGGAGGTAATATTTATGGATATTCAAAAATTTACACAAAAATCATTAGAAGCTATTCAAAAAGCACAGGAAATAGCAATACAAAATCAAAATCCACAAATAGAACAAGAACATATATTATTAGCTTTAATAGATGACGAAAATGGTTTAATTAAAGAACTATTAAGCAAAATGCAAGTAAGCAAAGAGCTAAAAAATGAAATTAAAAAAATCATAGAAAACAAACCTAAGATCATTAGCAAAACAAATCAAAACGAAAATATTTATATATCACAAGAATTAGAACAAGCATTAGTAGAAGCAGAAAAAATAGCTCAAAAAATGAAAGATGAGTATATTTCTGTTGAGCATATTATGCTTGGAATTATTAACAAACCTAGTAGAGAGGTTTTAAATTTACTAAAAACATTTAATATTACTAAAGATAGGTTTTTAAAAGTGTTATTAGAAGTAAGAGGAGGTGCAAGAGTTATGAACGATAATCCAGAAGAAACTTATGAAGTATTAAAAAAATATGGGTCAGATTTAGTGGAGCTTGCTAAGGCTCAAAAATTAGATCCAGTTATAGGAAGAGATGACGAAATTAGAAATGTTATAAGAATTTTGTCAAGAAAAACAAAAAATAACCCAGTCTTAATAGGTGAACCAGGTGTTGGTAAAACAGCAATAGCAGAAGGATTAGCATTAAGAATAGTAAGAGGAGATGTGCCAGAAGGACTAAAAGAATGTACAATATTCTCATTAGATATGGGAGCATTAGTAGCAGGTGCTAAGTATAGAGGAGAATTTGAGGAAAGATTAAAAGCTGTATTACAAGAAGTAAAAAAGAGTGAAGGAAAAATTATTTTGTTTATAGATGAGCTTCATACAATAGTTGGTGCAGGAAAAACAGATGTGGCAATGGATGCAGGAAACTTGCTAAAACCAATGCTAGCAAGAGGAGAGCTTCATTGTATAGGTGCTACTACTCTAAATGAATATAGACAATATATAGAAAAAGATCCAGCATTAGAAAGAAGATTTCAACCAGTAATGGTAGATGAGCCATCTGTAGAAGATACAATTTCTATTTTAAGAGGTCTAAAAGAAAGATATGAAGTATACCATGGTGTAAAAATAGCAGATAGTGCAATTATTGCAGCAGCAACACTATCACACAGATATATATCAGATAGATTTTTACCAGATAAAGCAATAGACTTAATAGATGAAGCATGTGCTTTAATAAAAACAGAAATGGAATCAATGCCAACAGAACTTGATGAAATATCTCGTAAAATTATGCAACATGAAATAGAAGAAACAGCATTAAAAAAAGAAAAAGATGAGTTTTCTAAAAAGCGTTTAGAAGATATTCAAAAAGAAAAAGCAGAATTAAAAGAAAAATTTAATCAAATGAAAGCAAAATGGGAAAATGAAAAAGAGGCAATTTCAAAAGTACAAAAACTAAGAGGAGAAATAGAAAGCGTAAATGCACAAATAGAATTAGCAGAGAGAAATTATGAATTAAATAAAGCTGCAGAATTAAAATATGGTAAATTACCAGCATTACAAGAAAAATTAAAACAAGAAGAAGAAATTGCAGAAAAAAATAGTAATTCTTCTAATTCATTATTAAGAAATAAAATTACAGAAGAAGAAATTGCTAAAATAATTTCAAGATGGACAGGAATACCTGTTTCAAAACTAGTAGAAAGTGAAAGAAATAAAATATTAAACCTAGATAAAATATTACACAAAAGAGTAATAGGCCAAGATGAAGCAGTAGAAAAAGTTACAGAAGCAATTATTCGTTCTAGAGCTGGAATACAAGATGAAAAAAGACCAATAGGATCATTTTTATTCTTAGGACCAACAGGTGTTGGTAAAACAGAGCTTGCTAAAGCATTGGCAGAAAGTTTATTTGATGATGAGCATAATATGGTAAGAATAGATATGTCTGAATATATGGAAAAATATTCAGTATCTAGATTAATAGGTGCTCCTCCAGGATATGTAGGATATGAAGAAGGAGGCCAATTAACAGAAGCAGTAAGAAGAAAACCATATAGTGTAATTCTATTTGACGAAATTGAAAAGGCACATCCAGATGTATTTAATATATTACTACAAGTATTAGATGATGGTAGAATTACAGATTCTCAAGGAAGAACAGTTGATTTTAAAAATACTATTATAATTTTAACTTCAAACTTAGGGTCAGAATATATACTAGAAGGAATAAATGACAAAGGAGAAATTAGTAAAGAAGCAAAAGAAAAAGTAGAACAATTATTAAAACAAAGTTTTAGACCAGAATTTTTAAATAGGTTAGATGAAATAGTATTTTATAAACCTTTGCAAAAATCAGAAATAGAAAAAATATTAGATTTGTTAATAATAGATTTAGAAAAAAGGCTAAAAGATAAGCATCTAAAATTAAGCTTAAGTAAAGAAGCAAAAGAATATTTAATAAATAATGGATATGACGGTGTATATGGTGCAAGACCATTAAAAAGGTTTGTTCAAAAGAAACTAGAAACTTTAATAGCAAGAGAAATATTAGCTCAAGAAATAAAACCAAATACTACAATAAATGTGGATTATAATGGAAAAGCACTAATAATAAAATAAAAGGGCGGAACAATGTTTCCGCTCTTTACGTTTATATTATTCATTATTAATTCTTAATTATTCACTATTAATTAAAATATATGTACGGGCGGACGCTTCTGTCCGCCCGTTGGCTACAAAGAAATACTATGAAATATTTGTAAGCAAAATATAAAAGATAAAAATCAAAACTAAAAAAATGTCGAAAAAATGGTTACGATTATTGTTGCTATTTAAATAAATACATAATAAAATATAAATATAATTTATTTCAAAAAATTTTAATTCTAAAAAATTTCCACAAATATTAAAAATATAAACGAAAGAAGGTGCTATAAAAGTAGTGTTATCTAAAATAAATAGTATGGCATTACAAGGCTTAGATGGATACTTGATTGATGTTCAAGTGGATGTATCTAATGGAATGCCATGTTGGGAGATTGTAGGTCTGCCAGATACTAGTGTAAAAGAGGCAAAAGAAAGGGTAAGAACAGCAATTAAAAATAGCGGATATGAAATGTTAAGCAAGAGAATAATTATAAATTTAGCTCCAGCCGATATTAAAAAAGAGGGCTCAGTATTTGATTTGCCTATAGCAATAGGAATTTTAATGGATTTAGAAGAAATACATGCTAAAGATTTATCTCAAATAGCATTTATAGGTGAGCTTTCTTTAGATGGAAAAATAAATAGAGTAAATGGAATATTACCAATGTGCATTGAAGCACAAAAATTAGGTATAAAGAAACTAATTGTACCCAAAGAAAATGCAAAAGAAGCAGCAATTGTAAAAGAAATGGAAGTTTTAGGAGCAAAAGATTTAAAACAGGTTGTAAAGTATTTAAATAACGAATTGCAAATACATAAAAGTGAAGTAGATTTGGAAAAAATATTCTCAAAAGATAATCAATATTTATTGGACTTCTCAGAAGTAAAAGGTCAAGAAAATATAAAAAGAGCACTAGAAATATCAGCTGCAGGAGGACATAATTGTTTGCTAATAGGGAGCCCTGGATCGCGGAAAAACTATGATGGCAAGAAGAATTCCATCTATATTGCCAGATTTAAATTTTGAAGAAGCATTAGAAATAACGAAAATTCATAGTATAGCAGGAGAGTTGCCACCTAAAATACCAATAATAACAACAAGACCATTCAGAGCACCACATCACACGGTATCTGCTACTTCTCTAGTAGGAGGAGGTAGAATTCCTAAGCCAGGAGAAATTAGCTTAGCACATTATGGTGTTTTATTCTTAGATGAATTACCAGAATTTAATAAAAGTACATTAGAAGTTATGAGAGGACCACTAGAAGACGGAATAGTAACCATAAGTAGAGTAAATGCAACTTTAACATATCCATGTGACTTTATGTTTGTTGCATCAATGAATCCATGTCCATGTGGGTATTTTGGATCAAAAGATAAAGAGTGCACATGTACTCCACAAATGATATCTAAATATATGAGTAAAATAAGTGGACCTTTACTTGATAGAATAGATATTCAAATAGAAGTTACTCCAGTTAAATATCAAAAATTAGATAGTACAGAAATAATAGAAAGTTCAGAGCAAATAAAAAAAAGAGTAAACTTGGCAAGACAGATTCAAATAGAAAGATATAAAGAAGAAAAAATATATTCGAATTCTCAATTAACACCAAAATTAATAGAAAAATATTGCAAGTTGAATAAGAAAAGTAGAGAGTTATTACAGATAGCTTTTAATAAATTAGGTTTAAGTGCAAGGGCATATGGAAGAATATTAAAAGTGGCAAGAACAATTGCAGATTTAGATAAGTCGGAAAATATAGAAGAAAAGCATATTGCCGAGGCTATACAATATAGGAGCTTAGATAAAAAATATTGGAAGAATTAATAAAGGAGCAATAATAAATGAATAAAGTAAAAATAATAGAATATAAGGATAAATTATATCCTCAAAAATTATTAAATATTAAAGATTTTCCTAAAAAGATATATGCACTTGGTAATATTGAATTATTAAATAAAAAATCTATTACTATAATAGGTTCAAGAGATTGTACAGAATATGGATATAATCAGGCAATATATTTTTCTAATGAAATATCTAAACAGAATATTTGTATAGTTAGTGGATTGGCAAAAGGTATAGATACAGCAGCTCACTTGGGTTCTAAAAACGAAATAGGAAGAACAATTGCCGTTTTAGGAGGAGGTTTCAATAATATATTTCCAGAAGAAAATGAAGAATTATTTTATAGCATATTAAAAAATGATGGCTGTATAATATCTGAGTATGAGCCTAGTGTAGTAGCAGAAAGCAAAAATTTTCCCAAAAGAAATAGAATAGTTAGTGGGTTAAGTGAAGGCACTTTGGTAGTAGAAGCAAAATACAGAAGTGGTTCAAAGATTACAGCTAAATATGCACAAAAACATGGAAAGCCTGTGTTTTGCATACCAGGAAATATAGATAGTAAAAATGCAATAGGAACGGCAATGTTAATTCAAAATGGAGCTAAATTGGTGTTAACTCCACAAGAAATACTTGATTATATAGGAATAAAATCCGAAATTTCAATAAAAAAAGAAGTAAAAACAAAAATTAAGATACCTAAAGAATATAAAGAAATATATAAAATATTAAGCAATATACCAATTAATATAAATGAAATAAGTAGAAAAAGTAATAAGAATATAATAGAAGTAAGCTCAGTATTAACTATGTTAGAAATAAATGGAGCAATAAAACAAGTTGGGATAAATGAATTTGTAAAAATATAAGAGGTTAAAATGTACATATCACATGAAACAGGAAAAAGTGGAGAAGAAATAGCCACACAATATTTAATAAAAGAAAAATACAAAATATTAGAAAGAAACTTTAAAAGTAAACAAGGTGAAATAGATATAATAGCATTGGATAAAAAAGAAATAGTTTTTATAGAAGTAAAATCAAGGACAAGTAAAGCATATGGTAATCCAAAGGATGCTGTAGATACAAAAAAGAAGAAACATATTTATAATACTGCACAATATTATACATACATTCATAATTTGGAAGATGAACCTATTAGATTTGATGTAATAGAAATATATATAATGAACAAAGTTTATAAACTAAATCATATAAAGCAAGCAATTTTAGAAAGACCAAAATAAAAAAAGGTAGAAACAATATTTCTACCTTTTTGGAGTTTACAAATTTTATAGCATAACAATTATTGAAATTAATTATATTAAAGAGTTTTCTACTGCACTTGAACTTTTAATATTAGGAGTTAAAATTGAAAATTCAGAAGTACAAAGTAAATCATATGTAGAGATAAAAAACATTGCAATGCAAGCTATCGCTATAGTTTTTATTAATTTCATATAAATTCCCCCTTAAGTTCTCTTTAATAATATTATTATAGAAGTTTTTAAAGAAGAAATGTGTCGAAAACTGTTGTGAAAATAATTTTTTATATAGTAGGAAATTTCTTATTTAATACTATATTAAAATAAGTATAAATATGTTATAATCATTTTAGTATAGGAGAAAGTATGAATAAAGAAAAGAATTATTTATATAGAATATTAAGAGGAATTTGTTGGTTACTACTAAAAATATTATATAGACCAATTGTTATAGGAAAAGAGAACATACCAAAAGAAGGCCCTGTTATCTTTGCAGGTAATCATATAAATGCAATAGATCCAACAATTGTAATGATATCAACAAATAGAATAGTACACTACATGGCAAAAGACGAGCTTTTTAAAGGAATACATGGTTTAGTTTTTAAGCAAATAGGTCTTATACCAGTTTATAGAAATAAAAAGAACCCAGCTGCTGTTTTACAAGCAGAAAGAATTTTAGAAAATGGTGGAACTGTAGGAATATTTCCAGAAGGAACCAGAAATAGAACACAAGCAGACTTATTACCATTTAAAAAAGGTACAATTCGTATTGCTCAAAAAACAAATACTCCAATAGTGCCATTTGCATTAAAAGGTGAGTACAAGCTATTTAGAAGAGGAATTACTTTAGAATTTGGAAAAGCAATAAATGTTAATAACATAGAAAAAAACGAAGCAAATGAAGAATTAAGAGAAGACGTATTAGAATTAATAAGGAAGTAAAATTATGAAGTATATTTTTATTATTAACGAAAAAGCTGGAAAAGGTAAAAGCAAAAAAATAGTACCAAAGATAAAAGAAGCATGTGATAAAAGAAATTATGATTATGAAATTAGATATATAACAGAAGAAATAAATAGTGAAGATATTGTAAAAGAATATAAAGATGGAAACAATATAATATATGTAGTAGGTGGAGATGGAACTTTAACTAAAACTTTGCCTGGAATAATAGAAACAAAAAATAAACTGGGAGTTATTCCAGCAGGTTCTGGAAACGATACTTATAGAGCAATCTGTAAATTACCAGAAGGTGAAACTCAAATAGATTTAGGCAAAATAAATGATACATATTTTATAAATGTTGCATGTACAGGGTTAGATGCAGAAGTGGCAAATAATATAGATCTTTTTAGAAATACAATGATTCCAACAAATCAATTGTACAATGCTAGTATAATATATACTTTTATACATTATAAATTTAAAAATATACGATTTTTTACAAAAGTAAAAACATTTGAAAGTAAATATAGTATAATTAGTATATGCAATGGAAGCCATTATGGAGGTGGATTTAATATAGCACCCAAATCAGCATTGACAGATGGAATTTTAGATATTTACTTTGTTGAAAAAATGAATAAATTAAAAATTATTCCATTATTACTAAAGTTAAAAAAAGGTAAACATGAGGGAAAGAAAAAAGTACATAAATTTAAATCAAATCATATTGAATTAGAATTAAAAGAAGATATAGTATTCAATGTTGATGGAGAGAAATTAGTAGGAAATAGATTTGTAATAGATGTGTTACCAAAAGCTGTTACAATATATAATGATTCAAAACTTGTAAAAGAAATTATGAGTTAAATGTTATAATAGAGGATTAGGAGATAAAAAATGGATGATAGACCTATAGGAGTATTTGATTCGGGAATAGGTGGACTATCTGTTTTGGCACAAATAATAAAAGTATTACCAAATGAAAAATACATATATTATGCAGATACAGATAATGTTCCATATGGAATTAAAACAAATGAAGAAATAAAAGAATATGTAAAAGAAGCAATGGACTTTTTTATATCAAAAAATGTAAAAGCAGTAGTAATAGCCTGCAATACAGCTACAAGTATAGCAATAGAAGAAACAAGGCAAAGTTATAATATACCAGTAATAGGAATTGAACCTGCAGCAAAGCCTGCAGTGGAAAATAGAAAAGATAAAAAAGTTTTACTAATGGCAACCCCTGTTACTGTAAGAGAAGAAAAATTAAAAAGATTATTAAAAAAGGTAGATCTAGAAAAAAGTGTTGATTTATTAGCAATGCCAGAACTTGTGAAATTTGCAGAAAAAGAAGAATTTGATTCACCTAAAGTAGAACAGTATATAAAAGAACAAACTGCTAAATACAATTTAGATGAATACTCAGAATTAGTTTTAGGATGTACACATTTTCCATTTTTTAAACCAGTATTTAAAAAGCTTTTTCCAGAAAATGTACAAATTATAGATGGAGGATATGGAGTAGCAAAAAGATTAAAGCAAATACTTTCTGAAAAAAATATGGAAGGAAGCAAAAAAGTGCCAGTTGAATACTACTATTCAGGAAGAAAAATAGAAGAAAAAACAGAGCTAAACAAGATGGAAAGATTATTAAAAAGAATTTAAGAAAAGTCCCTAAAGGTTATATTTCCTTTAGGGATTTAATATATATAAGCAAGAAAAAATATGCAAAATTTGACATTGTAGTAAAAATATGCTATAATAAAATAGTTGCTCTAAAAAAAGGAGGAATTATTATAGAGTATGAATCGAAAAAAATGTTACTAAAAAAGGAATTAATATTAATTCCAATGGCAATATTAAGTATTGCATTAGCAAGTAATGCAGTTGAAGCTAGTAACATAACAGAAACAAAAGAAAGAATAAAAGAAATAAAAATTGTAGAAGAACAAAACATAGAAAAATTAAAAAGAAATAAAAAAGTAACAATAACAACAAGTTATACAAGAAGTATAGCACAAGTTTCTTCAAGAGGAGAAGAAACATCAAGACAAACAAAAAATACAGAAAAAAAACAAAAAGCAAAAACAAAGAGCACAAATAATACTAAAAAAACAGAAAATAATATATCAGTAAATAATGTAAAAATAAGTAAGAATATGAACTTAACAGTAAGAACAGGCTTATCAAAAGAAGATTTTAAAAAGGTTATGAAGAATTTATCACAAGATACTTCAAAATTCTTTTATAATAATGCAGATACAATATATGATTTATGTGCTAAATATCAAATAAATGAGATATTCTTCTGTGGATTAATTTCAGCTGAATCTGGTTGGAACATTGCTGGAAACCACAGAAAAACACATAACTATATAAGTTTAATGTCAAAAGGTAAGTTAATACATTATTCTTCTACAGAACAAGGATTAGAAGTGGCTGCACAAAAACTACACAATAATTACTTAACACCAGGAGGAAAATTCTACGGAGGAAAGACATTAGCAGGAGTTAAGAAAAAATTCTGTCCATCAGGAACATGGGTAGATTTAGTGTACGGAAGAATGAGCCAAGTAATGAAAGCAGTAAAAAAAGTACAATAAAGGGTTTTCCCTCTATTGTACTTTTTTTATATGAAATTTCTTTATTTTTATAAAAAAATGTTATATAATAGCACCAACAAATGTTAGGGAGAAATATAATGGGAGATTTTGTACACTTACATATACATAGTGAGTATAGTTTATTAGATGGAGCAAACAGAATAAAAGAATTGCCTAAAATAGCAAAGAAATTAGGAATGGATTCTATTGCTATTACTGACCATGGAGTTATGTATGGAGCAATTGAATTTTATAAAGCATGTAAAGCAGAAGGAATTAAGCCAATAATAGGTTGCGAAGTGTATGTAGCTCCTCGCTCAAGATTTGATAAAGAAGCTGGAATTGATAATAAATATAATCATTTAATATTACTTGCTAAAAATAATAATGGGTATAAAAACTTAAGTAAATTAGTATCAATAGGATTTACAGAAGGTTATTATTATAAGCCAAGAATAGATTTAGAAACTTTAGAAAAATACCATGAGGACCTAATTTGTTGTAGTGCATGTTTAGCAGGAAGTTTACCACAAGCAATTTTAGAAGGAAATATGGAAAAAGCAGAAGAAATTGCACTATGGTATAAAAATTTATTTGGTGAAGACTATTATTTAGAAATACAAACTAACACATTAAAAGAACAAACATTAGTAAATCAAAAATTAGTTGGATTATCTAGAAAATTAAATATTCCATTAGTAGCAACAAATGATGCTCATTATACAAGAAAAGAAGATGCTTATAATCATGAAGTACTTTTATGTATTCAAACAGGTAAAAAAATGTCTGATACAGATAGAATGAGATTTGCAACAAATGATTTCTATATAAAAAGTCCAGAAGAAGTAAAGGGATTTTTTCCAAACTTACCAGAAGCATTAGAAAATACAGTAAAAATAGCTCAAAAATGTAATGTGGAATTTGAATTTGGACATACAATATTGCCAAACTATGAAGTACCAAAGGAATTTGCTACTCATTATGACTATTTTAAAAAACTATGTGATGAAGGAATTAGAAAAAGATATGGACAAGAACCACCAAAAGAAATATTAGACAGAATGGAATATGAAATATCTGTTATAAAAAAGATGGGATATGTTGATTATTTCTTAATTGTGTGGGACTTTATAAATTGGGCAAAATTACAAGGAATACCAGTAGGACCTGGCCGTGGATCTGGGGCTGGTTCAATTGTGGCATATGCTATAGGCATAACAGATATAGACCCAATAAAATATAATTTGCTATTTGAAAGATTTTTAAATCCAGAAAGAATTAGTATGCCAGACTTTGATGTGGACTTTTGCTATGAAAGAAGACAAGAAGTTATTGATTATGTTGCAAGAAAATATGGAAGAGACCATGTTTCACAAATTATTACTTTTGGTACAATGTCTGCAAGAATGGTAATAAGAGATGTAGGAAGAGCTTTGGATTTTCCATATTCAGAAACAGATAAACTAGCAAAAATGGTACCATTTGCTGTTCATATGACTATATCAAAAGCAATGGAGCAAAATAGAGAATTACGAGAACTATACGAAGGTAATGAAGAAATTCATAAATTATTAGATATTGCAATTGGATTAGAAGGAATGCCAAGACAGGCTTCAACACATGCATGTGGAGTGGTTATTACTAAAGATCCTGTAGATACATATGTACCTTTATATGTAAATGATGGAGCAATATCAACACAATATACAATGACAATTTTAGAAGAATTAGGATTGTTAAAAATGGACTTTTTAGGACTAAGAACTCTTACTGTTATTCAAGATGCAGTAAACTTAGTAAAAAAGAATAAAGGAATAGATATAACTTTTGATGCAAATATGAATGATCCAAAAGTATACAAACTATGGGGAGAAGGAAAAACTGTAGGAATATTCCAATTCGAAAGTGCTGGAATGACCAATTTCATGAAAGAATTAAAGCCAGATAGTCTAGAAGATATTATAGCCGGTGTTTCTTTGTATCGTCCAGGACCTATGGATCAAATACCAAGGTATATACAAAATAAATTAGATCCAGAACATGCAGTATATACACATCCATCACTAGAACCAATACTTAAAGTAACATATGGTTGTATGGTGTACCAAGAGCAGGTTATGCAAATAGTTAGAGATTTAGCTGGATATTCTTTAGGTAGAGCAGATTTGGTTCGTCGTGCAATGGGAAAAAAGAAACTAGATATAATGGCTAAAGAAAGAGAAATTTTTATTCATGGACAAGTTGATGAAGAAGGCAATGTAGTGATTCCTGGCTGTATAAGAAATGGAATAGATGAAGAATCAGCAAATAAAATATTTGACGAAATGGCAGAATTCGCTAAATACGCATTTAATAAATCTCATGCAGCAGCATATGCAGTTGTATCATATAGAACTGCATATTTAAAAGCATATTATCCAGAAGAATTTATGGCAGCTACATTAAATAGTTATTTGGGAAATTTAGATAAAATTCCTATATATATAGATGAATGTAGAAGAATGAATATAGAAATATTAAAACCAGATGTTAATAAAAGTTTTACCAAATTTACAGTAGATAATGGTAAAATTAGATTTGGTCTAGGAAGTATAAAAAATGTTGGAATATCTGTAGTAGACAGTATCGTATCAGAAAGAAATAAAAATGGCGAATATAAAAGTTTTACAGATTTCTGCGAAAGAATACAAGAAGAAGCAGTCAACAAAAAATGTATAGAAAGCTTAATAAAAGCAGGAGCATTTGATGAATTTGGGCAAACTAGAAGTACATTATTAGCATCATTTGAAGGAATAATAGATACTATACAAAATTCAGCAAAAAGAAGTTTCAAAGGTCAAGTAACAATGTTCGATTTAACTTCTATGGATAGCGCAGAAAAGGAGGAAATGAAATATTCATTTATAGAATTAAAAGAATATGAAGATAAAGAATTATTATCTATGGAAAAAGAAATGCTTGGTATATATATTAGTGGACATCCATTAGAAAAAATAAGAGAACAAATAATGCAAGCTACTAATATAAATACAATGCAAATGAAAGAAATAAAAGAAGAATTAGACAGCACAGGAAATACAACGAAATATAAAGATGGACAAAACATAAAGTATGCGGGAATTATTTCGAGCATAAAGAAAAAATATACTAAAAGTAATAAATTAATGGCTTTTGTTTCAATAGAAGATTTATATGGAACGGCAGAAATAATAGTATTTGAAAGCGTATATCAAAATGCATCTAATTTGTTAACAACAGATAATGTTGTACTAGTAGAGGGACGATTAAGTATAAGAGAAGATGAAGATGTAAAAATAGTAGCAAGAGAAATAAAAGAATTAAAAGTAGAAGAAAAGAAAATACTAAAAATAAATATTACTAATTTATCAGAGAGTAAAAAAGCTCAATTAAGAGGAGCATTAAAATTCTTTAATGGGGAATATAATAATACACAAGTACAAGTAATCGACGGAGAACAAACATTAAATTGTGGAACAATATATTTAACAAAAGATATATTACAAGAATTTAAAGAACTAATAGGAGAAGAAGAGGTAATGTATATGTAAGGGCGGATACCTCTGACCATCTACAAAAATCAAATGAATAATTAATAATGAAAAATTAAAAATGAATAATATATATGTAGGGGCGGAACCCCGTGTCCGCCCGTGCTAATATATAAATTTTAACAAAATATATTGCCAAAAATAAAAATTAAATATAAAATGAAATAAGAAAAAATAAAGACAAAAGAAGGAAGGAAAAAACTAGATGAAAAACTCTAAAAAAATTGCGAATATAAACACAATAATTTTAGAAAATAAGCTAGAAGCGGATGCCTCTGTCCGCCCAGAGCATAAAGAAAATACCCAAAAGGGAGTAACACTATTGGCATTAATTGTAACAATAATAGTGTTATTAATTTTGTCTTTAGTAAGTGTACAGTTAGTTACAAAAAGTGGAATAATAGAAAGAGTAAAGCAAGGAGTTATACAACATAAACTACAAGAAATACATGAAAATGTAAAATTAGATTATATTTCACTAAAAATAGGTAGAAACTTAAATGTAATAAGCATGAGCAATGAAATAAAAGACTTACAAAAGAAAAAATATAAAAAATATATAGAAAATGTAAGTTATACAAGTACAAAAGTCTTTTATAAGATGACAGATAAATTAGATGGAAAAGAATACATGATAGACATAAAAACAGGAGAGATAGGAACATATGTAGATAAATTAGCAAGAATAGAAGGGGATTCATCGCTTTGGATAGTACAAGGAAGTACAATAATAGGATATAAAGGAACAGATGATTTATTACAAAATGTAGTAGTACCAAATATAGTAAAAAGAGACGATGGAACAGAAGTAAAAATAACAAATGTAAGTTTATCTAATATAAATTTTGAAGGAACATTAACATTTGCAAGCAGATTAGAAATAAATTCAACAACCACATGTAATACAGTAGAAAATATAGTAATGGGAGATAATGTAACAATAAACTCCGGAGCCTTAAAAAATTGTAATAATACCCAAAATGTTAAAACAGGAAGAAATCTAAGCGTGTTAGGTGAAATATTTCAATATAGTAAAGTGGAAGAAGCAACCGTAGAATCACTATCAAAAGTTGGAAGCAGTGCATTCAATAGTGTAGGACAAGCATTAAAAGGAGATATAGTAATAAATGAAGGTGTAACAACAATAGGAAATATGGCATTTAAAGGATGTAGTAATATAACCAGTGTAAGTATACCAAGTACAGTAACGGAAATAGGAAGTAAATCATTTGAAAATTGTACAAATCTAAAGACTGCAAAATTACCAGAAAACATAAAAAAGATTAATAGTGAGGCATTTTACAATTGTAATAATTTATCAGATGAAATAACAATAAAAGAAGGTACAACAATAGAAAAATTAGCATTTAGTAAAACAGGAATATCAAAAGTAACAATAGAAAATGGAGTAGTTTTGCCTGTAAATTCTTTTAATAGTTGTTCTAAATTAGAAAAAGTAATAATAAAGGATAATGTAACAATAAATATGGGAACATGGAATGGAGGTCAATCATTTAGTAATTGTGATAGTTTAAAGACAATAACAATGGGAAAAAATATAAAAATGCATAATGAGTTTGCAAACTTAAATCAAGATTCTAGCTGGACAGCAGCATTTTATAAAAGCAATATAGAAGGAATAACAGTAGAGTCATTGTCAGAAGTAGGTCCATCTGTGTTTTATAATGTAGGACAAGCATTAAAAGGAGATATAGTAATAAATGAAGGAGTAACAACAATAGGTGGATGGGCATTTAGAGGATGTGGTAATATAACAAGTGTAAGCATACCAAGCACAGTAACAGAAATAAAAAGTAAAGCATTTGAAAATTGTAAATCATTAAAAACAATTAATGTTAATATGACAAAAACAGAGTGGGAGGCAGTAACTAAAGGAAGTAATTGGAATACAAATGTAACTGCAGAAATTGTTTTTCTGAAATAAGAAATTTAAAGGCAAGTAAAGTATTTACTTGCCTTTAAAATATATACAAGAATAATTGACACATAAAAATATATTAGATAAAATAATATATATTAGTAAAAGGGGAAAAAATATGAAGGTTTATAAAAAAATAATAATAATGTTGTTTATTTTATTAGGAATAGTTCTACTAAAAGATAATAGCTATGCCACAGAAACAACGCAAAAACTATATCAAGATATAACAATAAACACAGATGGCTCTATTACAGTAAAAGAAGCTGCTCTTCTATCTGGAGAATATAATGGCAGATTAAGAAATATAGAGTTTAAAAATCATAATTCAAATAGATTTACTGGGATATATAGCAATTTTACTGGTAACACAGATATATATGATGGGAGTGCAATTACAAATATAAAAATAGCAGATATACCTCAAAATAATTTTAAAACAATATTAGATATAAACAAAATTGAGAAAGTGTATACACAAAAAAACAATGCATCAACAGGAGATTATGGAGTATATAAGCTAGTAACTTCAAGTTATGGTGCAGACTTTAAAATTTTTTGTAATTGGGTAGAAGATAAAGTATTTTATATGGAATATACAATAAAAGATGCAGTTGTAATTCATAATGATATTGCAGAACTTTATTGGAATGTTATGGGAAATTCTTATAAGGAATATATCGAAGACTTTCAAGTATTAATTCATTTGCCTAAAGAAGATTCAGATGTAAGAATATGGACACATGGACCGCTAACAGGAATAAATAAGATAGTAGACAATAAAACTTTAAGTTTTAAAGATAATTATGTTTCACCTTATACTGCTGAAACAGTAAGAATAATGTTTAACAAGAATTTGGTTCCAAATGGAACTAAAAAATCAAATGTAGATGGAAAAAAATATATTTTAAAATATGAAGCATCACAAGCAGATTTGACAAATGCAGAAAGAGAAAAAGCAAAACTTGAACAAATGAATGAAGCAAGTACAGCAGTTATAGAATTAAAAGAATCTCCTAATATTTATTCATATAATAATGCTTTACAATATGTAAACGAATTAACAGATCCAAAAGAAAAGCAAGATTTATTAAAAGAAGTATACAAGTTCAAATCTGTTGCTGATATCAGTTGGAGAAACTACGTGGAATCTGCTAAAAGTTATATAAATACAGAAGATTCGTGTTATGACTTAAGGGCAAAAATAGAAAAAACAAAGGAAATAATAAATCTTGGTTTTAATGAAAAGCAAAAAGAAGTATATGAGCAAGAATTAATACCATATTATGAAATATTATATAAAAAAGAAAGTGTTGTTAGAAATAGAAATATAACCATAGTAACTATTTTGTATTTAATTGGTTTTATAATAGTTGCAAAATTAATAAAAGAAGCATTAAAACAAAGAAATTCTTATGGTCAAAAATATTTTAGAGATTTTCCATCTGATGAAGAACCTGGAATGATAGAATTTTTAATAAAAGGAAGAGTAACTAATTTAAGTATATCTGCAACAATATTAAATCTTATATACAAAAAGTATATTGAAGTAAAAGAAGACAAAAATAAAAAAGATATAATACTAATAAAGAAAAAAGAATTTAGAAAAGAAGATCTAACCAAAATGGAAAGAAATACTCTAATACTTTTATTTGAAAATGTTGCAAATGGAAAAAACAAGTGTAATTTAAAACAGTTTAAAAAATATATAAATAAAACGGAAAATGCCAAGTTATTAAAAGATAGAATAGATTATAGTATAGAAGATATAAAAGCAAAAGCAGAAAGTAAAAAATACTTTAATAAAAGCAAGTTAAAAGTAATTGGAATTATATATGTTACAATAGTATATGTGATTTCGGTATATATTCTAGCAGATGCATTTTTACGAAACTTCTATTTTGGACTATTTGTAATATCTGTAATATTTGGAATTTATATAACAACACTAATAAAATATAAAGATAGAACTGAAAAGGGTGCAATGGAGTATTCTAAATGGATGGCCCATAAAAGGTTTTTAAAAGACTTTGGAAGTTTCAGCGAAAAAGAATTACCTGAAATAGCATTATGGGAAAGATATTTAGTAACAGCAACAATATTAGGATGTGCTAAAAAAGTAAGAAAAGAAATGCAACTTAAAATTGCATCTATGCCAAATTATGATGGATCTGTATATTTAAATGATTTCTATGTATTAAATAGAGTATCAAACAATATTACAAGAACAGTAAATCGTTCTATAAATAGTGCTATTACAAAAGTTAATATATCAGAAACAGCAAGTTCTTCAAGTGGAGGCTTCGGTGGAGGCTCATCATTTGGAGGCGGCGGAGGTGGCCGGAGGTGGAGGCGGCGGACGCTTCTAAAAAGATACTAGATACATTATTATTATGTATAATATTTACAATGACTCACAATTAATATATAATTAACCAAAATAAAAACAAAAGAGAAAGGAAGATTAAACATGAAAAATTCTGAAATGATTGCGCCTGTAAAGTTGGCCGTTAATGAAAAATTAATAATTAATAATGAAGAAATTAATAATATAGACGTAGGGGCGGACACCTCTGTACGTCCGATATCTAAAAGGAATACTCAAAAAGGAATAACATTACTAGCACTAATTATAACTATAATAGTTCTATTAATATTAGCGATGGTGTCAATAAAATTAATTACAAATCATGATGTAATAGAATATGCTAAAAAGGCTACTTCTCAATATGGAGAAGAACAAAACAAAGAAAAAGAAAATTTAGATTTATTAGCTAAAAAAATGAGTGAACTTTCAGGAACGGATGATAATGTACAACCAGACCCAGATAAAAATCATGAAGAACCAAAAGATGGCGATAAAATAACAATAGGTGATTTTTGCTATTCGTATGATACAGAGAAACTTAATGGGTGGGAATGCTACCCACTAGAAGATAAAGAAAGTTATGGAAAAATTTGTGCTACCGTATATGGAAAACCAGTATTGGGAATATCATTTGAAGAGTGTGAAAAGATAAAAATTACGCCATATCTACCACAATATATAGATTTCTTTGATTTTAAAAGATGTACATCTTTAGTTACAGTTACAAATATTCCAGATTCAGTAACAGTATTAGAAAATGCATTTTTAGGATGTACTTCATTAAAAAATGTTCCTACAATACCAAGTGGAGTTAAAAGTATGAGAGGTACTTTTGAAGGTTGTACTTCATTAACAGGAACTATAGTTATAAATGCAAATATATCTTCATCAAATTATGAAGAGTGCTTTAAAGATACAGTTTTACCAATAGAACTTACAGGAAGTTGTACAATGTTAAATGAACTTGCAGCAACAGCTACAAATAATAATATTACTGTAAAATAATAACTTAAAATAATCTTTTAAATAGGCTTGTTAAATAGCCTATTTTTTAGTATAATATTATAAGTCAAAAAGAAGGGAAAAACTATGGAATTAAAAGAATTTTATTATGATTTACCAGAAAATTTAATTGCTCAGGTGCCTATTGCCAAAAGAGATGAATCAAGACTTATGGTATTAAATAGAAATGCACAAACAATAGAGCATAAAATATTTAAAGATATTATAGATTATTTAGAACCAGGAGATTGCCTAGTTAGAAATAATACTAAGGTAATACCAGCAAGAATTTATGGAAAAAAAGAAACAGGAGCTAATGTAGAGTTTCTACTATTAAACAACATAGAAGGAGATATATGGGAATGTATAGTAAGACCGGGCAATAAGCTTCATATTGGTACAAAAGTAATATTTGGCAATGGATTACTTAATGCAGAAATATTAGAAGTTATGGAAGGTGGAACTAGAAGAGTTAAATTTACATATAAAGGTATTTTTAATGAAATACTAGATCAAATAGGATTAATGCCGCTTCCACCATATATTCACGAAGAACTAAAAGAAAAAGATAGATACCAAACTGTATATGCAAAATATCAAGGCTCAGCAGCAGCGCCAACAGCTGGTCTACACTTTACAAACGAACTTTTAGAAAAATTGCAAGAAAAAGGAGTTCAAATAGCAAATGTAACTTTGCATGTTGGAATAGGAACTTTTAGACCAGTTAAAGTAGAAAAAATAGAAGAGCATCATATGCACACAGAACATTATTACATAAAAAAAGAGGATGCAGATAAAATTAACGAAGCAAAGAAAAATGGAAAAAGAATTATAAGTGTAGGTACTACATCTTGTAGAGTACTAGAAAGTATTGCAGATGAAAAAGGTTTTGTAAAAGAAACAGAAGGAGACACTAGTATATTTATATATCCAGGTTATAAATTTAAATGTATAGATGCACTAATAACAAATTTTCATCTACCAGAATCAACATTACTTATGCTAGTGTCAGCTTTAGCAGGTAAAGATTACATTATGAAGGCATATAAAGAAGCAGTAAAAAATAAATACAGATTTTTTAGTTTTGGAGATGCAATGTTTATAATATAAAATAACAATATATATGAAAGGAAATATTTATGAAGGAAGCAATTACATACGAATTACTACATGTAGATAAAAATTCAGGAGCAAGAAGAGGTATAGTTCATACTCCTCATGGAGATATTCAAACACCAGTATTTATGCCTGTTGGAACGCAAGCAACAGTAAAAGCTATGACTCCTGAAGAATTAAAAGAAATAGAAGCTCAAATAATTTTGTCAAATACATATCATTTATATTTAAGACCAGGAAATAAATTAGTAAAAGAAGCAGGAGGTCTCCATGAATTTATGAGATGGGATAGACCAATTCTTACAGATAGTGGAGGATTTCAAGTTTTTAGTTTAGGACCTTTAAGAAAAATAACAGAAGAAGGAGTTGAATTTAAATCTTACTTAGATGGAAGTAAACACTTCTTATCGCCAGAAGCTGTAATGAAAATTGAAAATGATCTAGGCGCAGATATCATAATGGCATTTGATGAGTGTTGTCCATATCCTTCTACATATGAGTATACTAAAAACTCTATGGAAAGAACAACAAGATGGGCTAAAAGGTGTAAAGAATCACATTCAAGAAGTGACCAAGGCTTATTTGGAATTATACAAGGTGGTTTTTATAAAGATTTGAGAAAAGAATCAGTAGAACAATTAACTAAAATAGATTTTCCAGGTTATGCTATTGGAGGAATAAGTGTAGGAGAGCCTAAAGAAGAATTTTTAGATATATTAAAATATACAGCTCCATTAATGCCAGAAAATAAACCAAGGTATTTAATGGGAGTTGGAAGCCCAGATTATTTAGTAGAAGCAGCATTAGCAGGGATAGATATGTGTGATTGCGTTCTTCCTACAAGAATTGCAAGAAACGGAACAGCCATGACATGGCAAGGAAAAAAAGTTATTAGAAATGCATCATATGCGCGAGATTTTACAACTCTAGACGAAGAATGTGATTGCTATGCATGCAAAAATTATACAAAAGCTTATATACACCATTTGATAAAAAATAAAGAAATTTTGGGAGTTAGATTACTTTCTATTCATAACTTAAGATTCTTGACTAAATTAATGGAAAGAGTTAGAATAGAAATAGAGCATGATAATTTACTAAACTTTAAAAATGAGTTTTTTAAAAAATATGGTTATACGGAGGATTAATATGGATAATTGGGGAACAGAAGAAACAACTAAAAAAGATAGTGATATAGCAAGAAAAATAATAATTGCTATGATGATATTACTAATAATGGTAATTATGGCAGTAGTATATTTATTACTAACAGTTAAGACTAGTACATTCAAAATAACAATTGATGGCAAAAATGCAAGTACTACAAAAGAAAAACTACTAAGAACAGTAGATGGTACAACATATTTTAACATTCAAGAATTAGCTAGTTTATTAAAAAATGATTATCATATAGGAGAATATAAAGTTTATTCTTCAGATACAGATAAATGTTATATTCAATCAAAAGAAGAAACAGCATCATTTTACTTAAATTCAACTAAAATTTGTAAACTAAAAGTTAATAAATTAACAGACGATTATGATGTGTTTAACTCAGAAAAGCCAGTTATAGAGAAAGACAATGTTTTTTATGCTCCGATAGATGCAATAAAGATTGGTTTTAATATTAAAGTAACAGAATCAGAAAGTGGTATAAATATTACAACTTTGGATCAATTAGCAGCAAATATTGAAGCTTCTATTAATCCAGAAACTACAGCAGATACCAAAAATGAAAAATATAATATAGATAAAACTTTTGATAATGAAAAAGCGATGTTGTATGATTATGTTGTTTTATCAAAATCAAGTTCTAATTTATATGGAGTTATAACAACTTCAGGAAAAGAAATTTTACCAGATAAATATACAAGTATAACATTCTTAGAAACAACAAAAGAGTTTTTAGTTAAAAATAATAGTGGAAAAATGGGAATTATAGATTCTAATGGACAAAATAAAGTTGAGCAAGCATATGATTCTATAAAAGTAATTAATAACAGTCCTAAACTATATTTGGTTCAAACTAATCAAAAATATGGTGTATTAGATGAAAATGGAAAAACAGTAGTATACCCAGAATATGATTCAATCGGTGCAGATGCAACTAAGTATAAAAAATTACAAAATCAATATGTATTATTAAATAAAGTAATACCTGTTTGCAAAGATAAAAAATATGGATTATTTGATGTAACAAGTAAAAAGGTATTAGATGTTTCATATGAAGGAATTGGTTGTGAATTAGTTTCTGCCGAAATTGACGGAGTAAACAAAGAAATAAATCCAGCAATTGCAATTGAAGACTGCAGAGCAGTTGTTATAAAAAATAATAACGATAGTGGATATTCATTATTCTTTGTAGACGAAGAAAAATTAACACCATTAAGAGTTTCAGCTATATATTATCTAACTTCAGAAGGAAAAGATACTTACTATATGGCATATAAAGGAAAACAATTAGATTTAATTGAAAGATTGATTGAAGAAGGTGTTATAAAAAGAGAAACTGTAGAAGAAAATCTAAAAAATGAAAATACAACAGATTTAAACAATACAACAAATAATGAAATTAATAATACAGCAACAGAACAAAATTCAGTTAACACTCTTTCTACAAGTACAAATTTAACTCAAACAAATAAACCAGTTAATGTAAATCAAGTAGATTAAAAATAAAAAATAATTAATGGTACTTGCCAAATATTAGAAAATATAGTATAATAAGCAATGATTAAAACATTGCTTATTATTTTAAGCAAAATTTTAATTAATATCTTACTCACATCAAGTGGGTTATAAGTCCGAAAGGTAGGTGAAAAATAATGAACAAATACGAAAGTATTATCATTATTAATCCATCTGTAGATGAAGAAGGAATTAAATCATTAATCAAAAAATTTACAGATATTATTAATAATGAAGGTAAAGTAGAATCAGTAGAAGAACTAGGTAAAAAAAGATTAGCTTACGAAATTAAAAAGAATAAAGAAGGATACTATACTTTATTTAACTTCGAAGCAAAACCAGAGTTAATAGCTGAGCTAGAAAGAAATTACAGAATAGAAGATAATGTTATGAAATTTATTACAGTAAAAAAAGAAGACTAATTTAGGAAGGAATTAATAAACAATGAACAAAGTAATTTTAATGGGAAGATTAACAAGAGACCCAGAAGTTAGATATACTCAAACAAATAATACATTAGTAGCAAGTTTTAGTATAGCAGTAAATAGAAGATTTACAAGACCAGGGGAAGAAAGACAAGCAGACTTTATAAATATAGTTGCTTGGAGCAAATTAGGAGAATTCTGTAGTAAATATTTTAAAAAAGGTCAACAAGTAGGAATCATAGGAAGACTACAAGTTAGAAATTGGGAAGATGAACAAGGACAAAAACATTATGTAACAGAAGTTGTAGCCGAAGAAGCATATTTTGCAGATAGCAAAAGAGAAACAGGAGATTCTACAAATTTTGAAAATACATTTGGAAGCAATGTTGCAAGTTCTAGCCCAGAGTTCGAAGTAACTTCTGATGACGACCTACCATTTTAAAGGGAGGAAATGATAATGGCTGATAAAAAGCAAAATAGAAGAAATAATAGAAACAATGATGAGGATTATGATCCAAAATTCAGAAGAACAAGAAAAAAAGTTTGTGCTTTATGTGCTAATAAAGATTTAGTATTAGATTATAAAAATGCTGATCAATTAAAAAAATTCATTAATGAAAAAGGTAAAATATTACCTAGAAGAGCAACAGGTGCATGTGCAAAACATCAAAGAGATATAACACTTGCAGTAAAAAGAGCAAGACACATAGCTATATTACCATATACACAAAATTAATTTTTAAATCCCGTAACACTTATGTTACGGGATTCTTTGTTTTAAAGTTGAAAATTATGTAAAATAGTAGTATAATTTATATAAGTCCATGTGGCAAATAAAATTTGAAAGGAGAAATAATGCATGGAACGGTTATTAAACATTTATGGGGATTTTGAGGTAACTCAAAGAAAATCAGGAAGTTATGAGGTTAATACCACAGAAGGAAACACTTTTATAGTAAAAAAAGAAAAAGTAGAGTTTATATCTGAAAAATGTGATACTGATCCACTTTGGATAGCATTTTTGTTATCTCAAATGGAAGCAACCCGGAGATCAAAAGTTGGAAGATGTGTAAATAAAATGCCAGACAATGAAGTGATAGCCGATACTTTGTCAATTCTGTTGAAAGAAATTCAAATAGAATGTTTGACAGGGTGGATGTTAGAAGCTAAATGGCATGAAGTGATGGAAATTTTTGATTCGCAAAGTCCTCTTGAAAAGTTTCAGGAATTGAATTAACCGTAGCTTATTTTTAGAAGTCAGCAATGCTGACTTCTTTTCTTATATAGTAGAAAATATATATAAAAAAGCAATATGTAGGTGCGGACGCCTCTGTCTGCCCACTAAAATCAAATGAATAATTAATAATGAAAAATTAAAAATGAATAATATATATGTAAGGGCGGAACCCTGTGTCCGTCCGAGCGGAATTTATTACGCTTTTAAAAAATTCAAAAAGTTATAGTAATCACATAGTTATTGCTTTTTTTTATGTATATATGATAAAATATCAGTATATTAAACAGGAGAAAATCAATATGGAATTAATAGATGATGTTAAATTTGTAAAAGGGGTTGGGCCCAATAGAGTAAAACTCTTAAACAAATTAAATATTTATAATTTAGAAGATTTAATTACATATTATCCAAGAGAATACGAAGACAGAAGCAAACCTAAAAAAATCGCAGAAACAGAAAATGGAGAAGAGAGCCTAATAGAAGGTGTTGTTACATCTCGTATGAGAGAAATAAGAACATATAAAAAACATATGACTATTTACAAACTTATAGTAAGAGATGAAACAGATTCATGTGAATTAGTATGGTATAATCAACCATACTTAAAAAAAATGTTTAAGCTAGGCGAAACTTATAGATTCTTTGGAAGGATAAACAAAAAAATAGGAATGACAGAAATGCTATCTCCTGTATATGATATAGAAGGGAAAAACAAAAACACAGGAAGAATAATACCAATATACCCACTTACATATAACTTATCACAAAATACGCTAAGGCAAATTATAGAAAATGGTTTAAAATTAGCAGAAGATAAAATAGAAGAAACTTTGCCTGATTACATATTAGAAGAATATAAATTAATGGGATTAAAAGAAGCAACGAGAAAAATACATTTTCCAAATGAATTAATAGATTTTTCAAAAGCAAGAAATAGAATAGCTTTTGAGGAATTACTTACAATGCAGTTACTTCTTTTAAGTTTAAAAAATAAATATAAAAATATAGAAGAAGGAATAAAATTTGACTCAAATGTTAAAATGTCAGATGTAATAAATGATTTACCATTTAAATTAACAAAAGCACAAATGAGAGTATTAGAAGAAATTGATACAGATATGGAATCAAACAAAGCAATGAATAGATTACTTCAAGGAGATGTTGGGTCAGGAAAAACAATTGTTGCTATAATTGCAGCATATAAAGCAGTAAAATCTGGCTATCAAATGGCTATGATGGCGCCAACTTCTATACTTGCAACACAACACTTAGAAAATTTTAAAAATACATTAGAAAAGTATAATATAACTTGTGAGTTGTTATTAGGAAATACTAGTAAAAAAAAGAAAGAAGATATATTAAATAGATTAAAAGATGGAAAAATAGATATTATAATAGGTACGCATTCTTTACTAGAAGAAAATGTTGTATTTAAGAACCTAGGACTTGTTATTACAGATGAGCAACATAGATTTGGTGTAAGGCAAAGAAGCACTATTGTTTCAAAAGGAAAGAATCCAGATGTTTTAGTAATGACTGCAACTCCTATACCAAGAACACTAGCACTTATATTATATGGCGATTTAGATATATCTATAATAGATGAATTGCCACCTAATAGAAAAAAAATAGATACATTTGCAGTAAGAAAATCGCTAGAAGAAAGAATTAATAATTTTATAAAAAAACAAATAGATGAAGGTAGACAAGCTTATATAGTATGTCCATTAGTTGAAGAAAGCGAAGAAATAGAAGCAAAATCTGTTATGGAATTAGCTGAAAAATATAAAAATGAAATTTTTAAAGATTACAAAGTAGAATATTTGCATGGAAAAATGAAATCAAAAGAAAAAGATGAGATAATGCAAAAGTTCAAAGATGGGCAAATAGATATTTTAATTTCAACAACTGTAATAGAAGTAGGAGTAGATGTGCCTAATAGTAATATTATGGTAATAGAAAATGCAGAAAGATTTGGCCTAGCTCAATTACATCAATTAAGAGGTAGAGTAGGAAGAGGAGAATATAAATCATATTGTATATTAAAATATCAAGGAAACTCAGAATTAATAAGAAAAAGAATGCAAGTTATGCAAGATACAAATGATGGATTTGTTATTTCTGAAAAAGATTTAGAGCTAAGAGGCTCTGGAGAATTCTTTGGAACAAAGCAACATGGAATACCAGAATTTAAAGTAGCAAATTTATTTGAAGATTTAAAACTATTAAAATTAGTTCAAAGCTTAGCAATAAAAATTTTAGAAGAAGATTCACAGCTAGAAAAAGAAAAAAATCTAAGATTAAAAAAAGTAGTGGAGAAGAAATTAGAAAACAGAATAGAAATATAAAATTTTCACCCTACATTTTGAGTACTTTCTTTACAAATTAGACCATCCAAGACAAGGAGTAATCCGTATGCCTCAAAGGGCTGTTGGGTCATAATTTTTCAAAAAAGTCTCAAAATAGTCTGAACTCAATAAATTATAAATTATTAACTATTCATTATTCACTATTAATTAGATTATATGTAGGGGCGGACGCCTCTGTCCGCCCGTAAAAACAAAATGAATAATTAATAGTGAATAATTAAAAATGAATAATATAAATGTAGGGGCAGAACCCTGTGTCCGCCCGTACTACGAAGAAATACTATATAAATTTATTATATGAATGAAGATAAAACTTGCATCCGAATGATATAATAAGAATAATAGGAGAGAAAAAAATGGGAAAATTAATTTTAGAAATAGTAGGTTTAATAATTGCAGCATTGGGAGTAATAATGATTTTTGATGCTAGATATTTAACAAAAAGATTTTTTGGATTTGGAGACCAAAATGATGCAACATTAGGTTTTAAAATATTAGGATTTGTAATTGCAATTGTTGGAGCACTTATTATATTTTTTGTTAAATAGGGAAAATCAAATTTTTCTATTTAACAAAAATGAATATAATTGCTATTGCTTTAAATTTGTTTATTAAATATAAAGGAGAGTACATATGAAAATAGGAATAGATATAGGTGGAAGTCATATAGGAGTAGGTATTGTAAATGATCAAAATTTAATAATAAGAAAAAAAGAACATGAATGGACCAAAACAGAGAAAAAGAATTTATATGATAATATGATAAAATATTGCATTGATTACATTGAACAAATATGTAAAGAAGAAAATATAGATGTGCATCAAATTGAAAGTGTTGGAATAGGCTTTCCAAATAAAAAAATAAAAGATGGAATAATTTATACTCCAGAAAGAAAAATAAACATACCAAGAGAAATAATAAACAAATATAATATTAAGTCATACTTAAAAAATGATGTAAAATGCTCAGGACTTTGCGAAAAAACAATAGGAAATTTAAAAGATTATAATAATGCATTGTTTATAACATTAGGAACTGGAATTGGTGGAGCATATTATTATCAAAATAAATTAGTAGTACCTAATACATATCAAGGATTTGAAGTTGGGCATATGATTATTAAAGCAGGCGGAAAAAAATGTAGATGTGGAAATAGAGGATGCTTTGAAGAATATGCTTCAATGAATGCATTTAGAAGTAAATTTAAAAAACTATATAATTTAGAAAAAGTAAATAGCAAGATTGTTTTAGAAATTTATAAAAGCAAAGAAAAAGAAGAAGAATTATTAAAAATAATAGAGGAATATATAGAATATTTATCAATAGGACTAAGCAATTTAATATACATTTTTGAACCAGACGCAATTTGCATAGGAGGAAGTTTTGTCCACTACGAAGAAATATTCTTAGAAAAGCTAAAAATAAGCCTAAAGGAAAAATTTAAAAATAGAGAAATACCTTCTATTTTATTAGCTAAATATGCAAATGATGCAGGAATTATAGGAGCATCAATGTTAGAAAGCAATTAGCCTTCCAATCTTATAAATTCAAAGATTTGACATAATTACTTAGATAGTGTATAATATAAAAAGTGATTACCAATATTAGGTAAAGAAGAGATTAAAGTTTAAATAAAATATATTAAATGAGATTCGGAATAATAATTATAGAAAGAGTTATAAATAAAAAATATGTATGCACGGAAATTTATGATACATATTATTATTGTAATTTATATATCAACAATTAAAGAATAGTTTAATATATTTAAACTATTTTTTTATATAATAAAATTATATAGAAAAAACTCGGATACAATAAGATAGAAAGGAAGAAAAAATTAATGTCAGAAAACATTGAAACAAAAGAAGTTCTAAAACCAAAGGAAGAGAGAACTAAAAAAAGAAGAGCACCATATAAAAAAGGATATGCAAAAAAAGCATCTAATGCAAAAATTACATCAAAAGAGAACACAAAAACTACAGAAAACGTTAAAAAAAGAAAACCTAGAGAAAAAAATGTTACAAAAAAGAATGATGATTTAGAATTTAGATTTAAAGGAAGTCCATTAAAAATAATACCTTTAGGAGGTTTACTAGAAGTAGGAAAAAACATAACAGTTTTTGAATACGAAGATGAAATAGTTATAGTGGATTGTGGTTTAGCTTTCCCAGAAGATGAAATGCTAGGAGTAGACTTGGTAATACCAGATATTACTTACCTTGAAAAGAACAAAGAGAAAATAAAGGGATTAGTAATAACTCATGGACACGAAGACCATATTGGAGCAATTCCATATTTATTAAAACAAATAAATGTGCCGATCTATGCTACTAAATTAACCGCAGGATTAATAAAAAACAAATTAGAAGAACATAAGTTAGTAAGAAGTACAAAATTAAAAATTGTAAAACAGGGTGAAAAAATAAATCTTGGAAAAATGAAAGTAGAATTTATAAGAAGTTCTCATAGTATACCAGATTCTGTAGCATTAGCTATTCACACTCCAGTAGGAGTTATTGTTCATACAGGAGATTTCAAAATAGATTATACTCCAATAGATGGAGAAAAAATGGATTTTGGTAGACTTGCAGAATTAGGAAATAAAGGAGTACTTGCATTACTTTCAGATAGTACAAATGCAGAGAGAAAAGGCTTTACAATGTCAGAAAGTTCTGTTGGAGAAGTTTTAGACAAATTATTTTTAAATTGTACTAAAAGAATAGTAGTAGCTACTTTTGCATCAAATGTTCATAGAGTTCAACAAATCGTAAACTCTGCAGTTAAATATGGTAGAAAAGTATCTGTATGTGGAAGAAGCATGATTAATGTTATAAAAACGGCAATGGAACTAGGATACATGAATGTTCCAGAAAATACTTTTATAGATATTGACATGATAAAAAATTATACAGATGACCAATTAGTTATCTTAACAACTGGAAGCCAAGGGGAAGCCATGTCTGCTTTAACTAGAATGGCTTCAGGAGAGCATAGAAAAGTAGAAATTACACCAAATGATTTAGTAATTATATCTGCAAATCCAATTCCAGGAAACGAAAAATATGTTTCAAAAGTTATAGATGATTTAATGCAAATAGGAGCAGAAGTTGTTTATAGTTCATTAGAAGCAATACATGTTTCTGGGCATGCATGCCAAGAAGAACAAAAACTTATGTTATCATTAGTAAGACCTAAATATTTCTTACCAGTTCATGGTGAATACAGACAATTAATAGCACATGCAAAAACAGCTATGAAAGTAGGAATGTTACCAGAAAATATTTTCATTATGAATAATGGTAGAGTAATGGAATTAACACAAAACTCAGCCAAAATGGTTGGTACGGTTCAATCTGGTAGAGTGTTAGTAGATGGTTTAGGAATAGGTGATGTTGGAAGTGTAGTTTTAAGAGATAGGCAACATTTATCACAAGATGGATTAATTGTTATAGTTTTAACAATGGATTCATCAACAGGAGAGGTAATTTCAGGACCAGATGTTATATCTAGAGGATTTGTATATGTAAGGGAATCTGAAAATTTAATGGATGAAGTAAAAAGAGTAGTTCAAAGAGAATTATATAAATGCGAAGAAAAAGGAATAAAAGATTGGTCAGGAATTAAATCTAATTTAAAAGATGGGTTAAGAGATTATATATTTACTAAAACCAAAAGGAACCCAATGATTTTACCAATCATTATGGATGTATAAAGAATAATTTATAAAATTTTGTTTATTACTTGTTTCTTTTATAAATAGTTAGTATAATACAAAATATAAAATATTTTAGAAAGGAATAAAAAAATGGATTATAAAGATTTAGCAGATTTAATATTTCCAAATGCAAAGGACATTTCATATTACGAAGAAAAATATCCCAAAAGAAATTTACCAGAAGGAGCAATAGTTACTAGATTTGCGCCAAGTCCTACAGGTTTTGTGCATATAGGAGGTTTGTACCAAGCATTAGTTGCAAGAACAGCAGCTTCTAATAGTAAAGGAGTATTCTTTTTAAGAATAGAAGATACAGACCAAAAAAGGGAAATTGAAAATGGTGTTACAGGAATTGTTAAATCTTTGCAAGATTTTGATATGAGCCCAGATGAAGGACAAATATCGGAAGATAAAGAAATTGGAAATTATGGACCTTATAAACAAAGTAATAGAAAAGAAATATATGAAGCATATGCTAAATATATGATTTCTATGGGAAAGGCTTACCCTTGTTTTGCAACAGCAGAAGAATTAGATGAAATGAGAAAAACTCAAGAAGCCGCTAAAGTTAGACCTGGATATTATGGGGTATGGGCTAAATATAGAAATTTACCAATAGACGAAGCAATAGAAAAAATTAAAGCAGGAATTCCATATATAATTAGATTTAGATCACCAGGAAGAGAAGATAGAAGAATAAAACATAAAGATGTTATAAAGGGAAATGTAGATTTTCCAGAAAATGACCAAGATATTGTAATAATAAAAGCAGATGGACTACCAACTTATCACTTTGCTCATGTTGTAGATGACCACTTAATGCATACAACACATGTAATAAGAAGTGATGAATGGCTATCATCTGTACCACTTCATTTACAATTATTTCAAGAAATAGGATTTATAGCTCCTAAGTATTGTCATATAGCACCAATAATGAAAAATGATAATGGAAATAAGCGTAAATTAAGTAAAAGAAAAGATCCAGAAGCAGCAGTTAGTTATTATGATGAACAAGGAATACCAAGTTTGGCTGTAAAAGAATATTTACTAAATATTGCAAATTCTAGTTTTGAGAACTGGAGAAGACAAAACAAAAACGCAGATATATCAGAATTTGATTTTCAATTAAATAAAATGAGTGTAAGTGGAGCTTTATTTGATATGATAAAACTTTTAGATGTTTCTAAAATTGTAATATCTAAAAAAACAGCAGAAGAAGTTTATGAAGAAGGCTTAAAATGGGCTAAAAAATATAATCAAGAATTAGCAAAGCTATTAGAAAAAGACAAAGCCTATACACTAAAAATTTTAGGAATAGAAAGAGGAAACGAAAAACCAAGAAAAGATATAGCAAAATGGTCAGACTTAAAAGATAATATAGGATATATGTTTGATGAAGAATTTGAAAAAATAAGAGGAAACTATGAATTGCAAAAAATTAAAGACAAAGAAAAAATCAAACAAATATTAAATATATATGCAGAAAAATATTTTGATATAAATGATGACAAGCAAACATGGTTTAATAAATTAAAAGATTTAGCAGAAGAATTTGGATATGCAAGAGAAGTAAAAGAATTTAAAGCAAATCCAGAAAAATATGAAGCACATGTTGGAGATATAAGTACACTAATAAGAATAGCTTTAACAGGTAAAACTAATACACCAGATTTATATGAAATAATAAAAGTTTTAGGAAAAGACACAGTAATAAAAAGATTAAAAGAATTTATCTAAGAGGGGAACCAAAAAGGGTCAGACCCTTTTTGGTCCCCCTTTTTGTTCAAGAGGTTTAAATTATGGAATATAATGTAGGAGATATTGTAAGAACTAAAAAAGTACATCCATGTGGAAGCAAAATTTGGAAAATCACAAGAGTTGGTGTGGATTTTAAATTAGAATGCCAAGGTTGTGGCCATGTAATAATGGTAGAACGACCAAAGGCATTAAAAATGATTACAAAAATAGAAAAAAGATGCGAAGAAAATTAAATCTTCGCATCTTTTTAATTATTCCACAAATGAGGAATGACGAGATTTGGCAATTGCACGACCTTTAAGAATAAAATGAATTTCAGAATCTTTTATTTTTAAAAATTCACGAAGTTCTTTTAATTCTTCTGAATCAAGAGTTTGTAACTGCTTCGAACTTGAATTGGTTAAAATCTCAACAATCCGTTCTATTGTCATCTTTATACCTCCAATCTAGACTCGTCTAGTTATTTGTAATAACCATTATACAACATTTTTAATAAAAAATCAAACATTGATAAATAGGAATTTAAATGATATAATCACAATATAATAAAACTTAAGGAAGTGATTTTAGTGAATAAATATGACATTATTGTTGTAGGAGCTGGACCAAGCGCAGCTTTCTTTGCCTTTGAAATGACCAAATTAGATAAGAATAAGAAGATATTATTAATAGAGCAAGGAAGAAAAGTAGAAGAAAGATACTGCCCAATTGAAAAATTAGGGAAATGTACCCAATGTAAGCCTATGTGTAACATAACTTGTGGCTTTTCTGGAGCAGGTGCCTTCTCAGACGGAAAATTATCATTATATAATAAAGAAGATAATGATATTTATGTTGGCGGAGATTTACATGAATATATAGGAATAGAAAACACTAAAAAACTAATTGATTATACAGACAAAATATATTTGGAATTTGGAGCAGATAAAAAGTTAGAGGGAACAGAATATAAAGAAGAAGTTAAAAAAATAGCAAATAAAGCTAAAAAAGAAGATATAAATTTAGTAAATATACCAATAAGACATTTAGGAACTGAAAAGAGTCATGAATTATATGGAAGAATAGAAAAATATTTACTAGAAAATGGAATAGAAATAGAATTTAATACTCAAGTACATGATTTAATAATAGAAAATAATAAAGTAAAAGGGGTAAAAGTAAGACAATCTAAATATGCATATGATGAAGAATATAAAGAAGATAGAGAAATAAAGGCAGATAAAGTAATATTAGCTGTTGGAAGAAAAGGTGCTAATTGGTTAGTAAATATGTGTGAAAAGCATAATATAAAAACAAAAGCAGGTACAGTTGATATAGGGGTTAGATATGAATTGCCAGATAGTGTAATGAAAGATATTAATAAATATATGTATGAAGGAAAGTTTATTTCTAGGCCAGGACCTTTTAAGGATAAAGTTAGAACTTTTTGCCAAAATCCAAGTGGATTTGTTTCTACAGAAGTTTATGATAATAATATAACATTAGTAAACGGACATTCATATAAAGAAAAAAAGAGCACAAATACAAATTTGGCCCTTCTAGTATCTCACAATTTTAATTATCCATTTAATAAGCCAATAGAATATGGAAGAAATGTGGCCAAAAATCTAAATGCATTAGGTAATGGAAATATTGTAGTACAAAGGTTGGGAGATATTTATAGAGGTAAAAGAACATGGGAAGAAGAACTAAAAAATAATTCTGTAGTACCAACTCTAAAAACAGCCGTTGCTGGAGATATAACATTTGCATTAGGATATAGAACAATGACAGATATTTTGCAATTTATAAGGAGTTTAGATAAAGTTGTAGAAGGATTTGCAAATCCAGACAATTTACTATATGGACCAGAAATTAAGTTTTATAGTAATAAGATAGATATAAACAACAACTTTGAAACTAGTGTAAATGGCTTATATTCAATAGGCGATGGTGGAGGATTAACAAGAGGATTAATGATGGCATCTTGTGCAGGTGTACAAACAGCAAGAAACATAGTAGCAATTAAATAATATTTAAATAAAAGGAGAAAACATGGGAAGCGTTAAATGGACTAAAGAACAGCTAGATGCAATAAATGAAGATAGAAATAATGTATTAGTTGCAGCAGCTGCGGGAAGCGGCAAAACGGCTGTATTAGTAGAACGCATTATAGATAAAATTATAAACAAAAATATAGATATAAATAACATATTAGTGGTTACTTTTACAAATGCAGCAGCTGCAGAAATGAGAGAAAGAGTATTAGAGGCTATCTACAAGAAAATGGATCAGGAACCCAATAATGAGAGATTAGCTAAACAAATAATGCTTTTATCAAAAGCTAATATTTGTACTATAGATTCTTTTTGTTTAGATGTTGTAAAAAACAATTTTTATGAATTAGGAATTTCTCCAAATTTTAGAATAGCGGACACAGCAGAATTAGAAATTTTAAAACAAGAAACTTTAGAAGACTTGTTTGAAGAAAAATACGAAAAAAAAGATTACAAATTTTTAAAATTATTAGAGGCATATGCAACATATTTATCAGATGATCCATTAAAAGAATTGGTAGTTAATATATATAATTTTATACAAAGTAATCCTTTTCCTAAAGATTGGCTTAATCAAAAAGTTGAAGAATTTAATATAAAAGATAATTTAGAAAAGGATTTTTCACAAAATTTGTGGGGAGAAATAATATTAAAAAATATCAAAGAAGAAATATTTGATTGCAAACTAAAGCTTAAACAAATACAAAAAGAGCTAGAAAAATTTAGCGAATTAGAGAAATTTGCGAATATAATAAAATTAGATATAGAAGTAATGGATAAAGTTTTAAAAACAACACTATGGGATGAAATTTTTGACTTAGTAAACATTTTAAAGTTTGAAAAATGGCCAGTAGATAAAAAGATTACATTAGAAGAAAAAAATATCGCAAAAGATAAAAGAGACAAAATAAAAAAACAATTTAATAAAAGTATCGAAATAATAAATTGTACCTCTAAAGAAGCAAATTTAGATATATATAATATGTATGAATTATTGCAAAATCTAAAAGAAGTTGTATTTGACTTTGACGAACTATTTAAGAAAAATAAAGCAGAAAAAAATATTGTAGATTTTAATGATATTGAACATTTTGCACTTAATATATTACTAAAAAAAGGTGAAAACGGAGAATATAATCCAACAGAGGTAGCTAAAAAATATAGAGAGAAGTTTAATGAAATAGCAATAGATGAATATCAGGATTCAAATTTAGTACAAGAATATATACTAAAAAGTGTATCTAATGGAAGAAATATGTTTATGGTAGGAGATGTTAAGCAAAGTATTTATAAATTTAGGCAGGCATGTCCAGAATTATTTTTGCAGAAATATAATAAATATATTATAGAAAAAGATTACACAAAAGATAGTATTACAGACGGAATAAAGATACAATTATTTAAAAACTTTAGAAGTAGAGAGAATATTTTAAATACTACAAATGAAATTTTTTACAATATAATGTCAAGAGAATTAGGAGATATTGAATATAATGAGGATGAATTTTTAAATATAGGAGCAACCTTTGAAGAAACTAATCAAGAGATTATTGCAACAAATACAAAGGTACATATAATAGAAAATGCAGATTTAAATGACGAAATATTACCAGAAGAACAGATAGAAAATATAGAATTAGAAGCAAAATTTGTAGCAAAGAAAATTAAGGATATAATTGATTCTAAAAAAGTTGTTTTTGATAAAAAAGTGGGATATAGACCGGTAACTTATAAAGATATAGTTATTTTATTAAGAGCAACAAAACAAAAAGCAAATATATTTGAAAAAGAAATATCAAAATATGGTATACCAGTTTTTTCAGATACTTCAGCAGAATATTTAGACTCAATAGAAATTCAAACAATAATGAACTTATTAAAAACTTTAGATAACCCAATGCAAGACATACCACTTGTTACGGTTCTTAGAAGTTTTATAGGAGGTTTTACAGATAACGAACTTATTAAAATAAGAGTAGATACTAATAGAAATATTAGTTTTTATGAGTCTATGAAACAATATATAAAACAAAAAGAAGATATAGATGATATATTAAAGACTAAAATACAAGATTTTTTAAATAGAATAGAAAAATGGCAAAGTGAGACAGAATATCAAGATTTAGATGAATTTATATGGAAAATTTATGAGGAAACAGGATATTATGATTATGTAGGACTAATGCCAAATGGCTTATTAAGACAAGCAAATTTAAGATCTTTGTTTGAAAAAGCAAAGCAGTATGAACAAGCAAGCTTTAAAGGCCTTTATAATTTCATTAATTTTATAGATAAGTTAAAAAATTCAAGTGGCGACTTATCTTCAGCAAAACTAATTGGTGAAAACGAAAATGTAATTAGAATTATGAGTATTCATAAAAGTAAAGGATTAGAATTCCCTATTGTATTTTTATGTTGTGCTAATAAAAATTTTAATATGCAAGATTTAAATGCACCAATAATATTACATCAGGAATTAGGTATTGGAGTAAATTATATAGATGTAGATAAAAAATTACAATATAATACCTTTTCAAAAGAAGCAATAAAAATAATAACAAAAAATGAATTATTATCAGAAGAAATGAGAGTATTGTATGTAGCTCTAACAAGAGCAAAAGAGCAATTAATTGTTACAGGAGTTACTAAAAATGTAATAGAAGATATAGAAGAAAAAAAGGAAAATTTAAATTTATATAGCCAAAGTAAGATAAATAAAAACATATTAAAAAAATATAAATCTTACTTGGATTGGATTGAATTAGTAGCCCTAAACAATAACTCAGAAAATAATATAGAATTATGCATAGAGAAAAAAGAAAGTATAATAAAACAAGAAAAAGATTCTAAAGAAAATGAAGATGAAAGAGATATTAAAGATATATTAAAACATACTGAAGGACTAAAAGAAAATGAGAATATTATAAATAAATTAGAATGGAAATACCCTAACATAAAAAGAAGCAAAATGGAAGCTAAAACATCTGTAAGTAAAATAAAATCTGATAATACTATTATAAAAACAAACGAGCCAAATTTTATAAACGAAAAAGAAAGTATAAGCAATGCACGAAAAGGTACTATAATACATTTATGTATGCAAAAATTAAATATAGAAGAAGAACAAACAAAGGAAACAATAGAAAATTTATTAAACATGCTAGAAAGCAAAGGCTTTATAACTAGTCAAGAAAGATTAAACATAGATACTTCAAAAGTGTATAATTTTACAAGATCTAATATATGGAAAGAACTAAAGCAAGCTAAAGTAGTAGAAAGAGAGAAAACTTTTTATATAAACATACCTGCTAAAGAAATATATAATGAAGATGTAGAAGATAAAATATTAGTGCAAGGTATTATAGATTTATACTACATAAATAAAGAAGATGAGCTAATATTGGTAGATTATAAAACAGATTATATAAAAAATGATATAGAGTTAATAGGAAAATATAAAATACAATTAGAGTTATATAAAAAAGCATTAGAAGGTGCATTAAACAAAAAAGTAGATAGAGTATATATTTATTCTACTTGTTTAAACAAAGAGATAGAAGTTAAATAAAAATTAGCACTATTTACAATTGTAATAAAATATTGTATAATTTTAAAAATATTATTAGGAGAGACTTATGAAGAGATTAAAAACTTTTTTGATATATGTAATTTTAATCGTTGCTTTTACGGCATTATCAGATTTTTTAATTTATATGGCATTAAAAGGAACATATAACCATATAAATACAAATATATTAGCAAAAGATATAAGCATAAATGTTGCAGAAAGCAAAGCTACATATATAAATGGATATGTAAAAGGAAATATATATAACGATACAAATGGAGTGTTAAACAAATATATAAAAATGGACTTTTATTCTAAAAGAAATGTACATCTTGGAACAAAATATGTAAAAGTAGAAAATCTAGAACAAGGAAAAAACATGAACTTTGAGATGTGGTTTAAATTCCAAGATGTAAAATATTGCAACATCTCAGTAGTTGATAATGCTGAAAATTCTACAAGCGAAGAATTTATATCAGAAGAAACAAAGTATTCTCTAGTACTTGGAAGCTTAGTTTTATTATATTTTTTATAAAATAATAAAAGTACTTGATATTTTTAAAAACTTGTAATATAATTGTAACGAATTTGTAATAATAAAGAAACAAATCGTTACAATTTTTATTTACAAAAAGGAGTTGTGCTAAGCATGTTTTTCTTTGGACAAGATATAGGAATAGATTTAGGAACAGCTACAGTAATTGCATACATAAAAGGAAAAGGAATTGTATTAAGAGAACCATCTGTAGTTGCTGTAGACAATAACACAGGAGATGTATTAGCAGTAGGGCAAGAAGCTAGAAGAATGCTAGGAAGAACACCAGGAAATATTGTTGCTACAAGACCATTAAAAGATGGAGTAATATCAGACTATACTGTAACAGAAAAAATGTTAAAGTATTTTATAAACAAAATAGGAGGAAAATCTGTTTTTGCACCTAGAATCATGATATGCATACCTTCACAAGTTACAGAAGTAGAAAAAAAAGCAGTTATAGATGCAGCTTCTCAAGCAGGTGCTAGAAAAGTATTTTTAATAGAAGAACCAATAGCAGCAGCAATCGGTGCAGGTATAGATATTGCAAAACCATGTGGAAATATGATTGTAGATATAGGCGGAGGTACAACAGATATTGCAGTTATATCATTAGGCGGATCAGTAGTCAGTTCTTCTATAAAAGTGGCAGGAGATAAATTTGACGAAGCAATAGTTAAATATATAAAAAGAAAACACAATGTAATTATAGGAGATAGAACAGCAGAAGAATTAAAAGTAAATATTGGTTGTGTATATCCTAAGATACAAGATGTAGAAATGGATGTTAGAGGTAGAGACTTAGGAACAGGACTTCCTAGAACATTAACTATTTCTTCTAGTGAAATGATGGAAGCATTACTTGAAACAGCAATGATGATAGTAGATGCAGTTCATGGAGTATTAGAAAAAACACCACCAGAACTTGCAGCTGATATAAGTGATAAAGGTATATATATGACAGGAGGAGGAAGTCTTTTAGACGGGCTAGATAAATTACTACAAGAAAAAACAGGTATCAATGTTATGATAGCACAAGACACTGTTTCATGTGTAGCTTTAGGAACAGGAAAAGCATTAGATAATTTAGATACATTAGATGGAAGAATGAGAAAATAATTAAAATTATTTATATACTACAAAATATGGGATGAGTTTTTGCTCACCCATATTTTGTATAAATGAAAAGGAAATAAGAAATGGAAAATAAAACACAAAAAACAATTGCATTTTGTACATTACGGATGCAAAGTAAACCAATACGAAACAAATGCAATGGAACAAAAATTTATACAAGCTGGTTATAAAATAGTTAAATTTAATGAAAAAGCAGATATATATGTAATAAATACATGCACAGTAACTAATATGTCAGATAAAAAATCTAGACAAATGATAAGAAAAGCAAAACAATTAAATAAAGATGCAATTGTTGTAGCTGTTGGATGCTATGTACAAACTGCTAAGGAAAAACTAGAAAACATAGAAGAATTGGACTTAATACTTGGAAACAACGAGAAAAAAGATATAGTAAAATATGTTGAAGAACATAAAAACGGTACAAAACAAATTAAGTATAATGATGTTTTACATCAAGAAGAATATGATGAATATGGATTTGTAACACATATTGAACAAACAAGGGCAATTGTAAAAATTCAAGATGGATGTGATAGGTTTTGTTCATATTGTGCAATACCATATGCAAGAGGAAGAGTTAGAAGCAGAAAAATAGAAAACATAATAGAAGAAATAACTAAACTTGCATTAGATGGAATAAAAGAAGTGGTTATTACTGGAATACATATTGCATCATATGGAAAAGACTTAAAAGAAGATATCACTTTAATAGATGTGTTGGAAAAAATAAATGAAATTGATGGAATAAAAAGAATAAGATTGGGTTCTTTAGAACCTACAATTATAACAAAAGATTTTTTACAAAGACTTAGCAAATTAGACAAAATATGTCATCATTTTCATTTATCACTTCAAAGCGGGTGCAATGAAACATTGCAAAGAATGAACAGAAAATATACAACAGAAGAATTTAAAAATGTTGTGGAAATGCTAAGAGAAACATATGAAGATGTAATGTTAACAACAGATATCATAGTAGGATTTCCAGGTGAAACAGAAGAAGAATTCGAAAAAACTTATAATTTTCTTAGTGATATTAATTTTTATAAAATGCATGTTTTTAAATATTCAAAAAGAAATGGAACCAAAGCAGCTTTGATGCCAAATCAAGTTTCACCTATATTGCAAGAGCAAAGAAGTAAAAAATTAATTGAACTTTCAAAAGAAAACCAAGATAAATATAACAGTGAATATATAGGAAAAGAAGTAACAGTACTATTTGAAGAGGAAAATGGAGAATACATAAAGGGACATACAGCTAATTATTTGGTTGTAAATATAAAAGGAAATATAGCAAAATTGCATAATGAAATTGCTAAAGTTAAGATAACTAGCATATTAGGCGAAGAATTAATAGGAATAATGTAATATAAATGTAACCAAATTGTAACAAACATTTAACACAAAAACTATTGAAAAAAGTGGAGTTTTGTAATATAAATATATCAACACAGTATAATAAATATTACTAAAGAGGAGGAAGAAATATGAGCGATATGTTTAAACCAGTTGAAACAACTTTACCAGTAAAACAAAGTTTTTGGGGAAATTTCAAAGCATTTTGGTTACAAGAAGTAGATATAGAATTAACACCAAAACAACAAAAAATAGAAAAAGAAATTAATGAATTCTTATATCAAGAAGTTACATGGCAAAAAATACATGATTTCTTATTTCAAGAAGTTACATTTGGAAAAAAGAAACAACAAGAACAACCAGTGCAAGAAACTATAGTAAATGAATAAAAATTTAAAAAGAATACTTTACAAGTATTCTTTTTTGATATAAAATAATATAGTCTTAGAAAGACTATATTATTTACGGATACACATTTTAATTGTATCGGGAATGGAGGAAATTATGGCAGTTAAAGTTGCTATTAATGGTTTTGGACGCATAGGTCGTCTTGCATTTAGACAAATGTTTGGAGCAGAAGGATATGAAATCGTTGCAATAA